>Ga0325402_1005965_pt1 | contig 11464 bp, 6 predicted proteins | sample PopdelMetagenome_22_FD_207212 | JGI IMG/M metagenome (GOLD analysis project Ga0325402, IMG submission 207212) | Populus deltoides microbial communities from Bellville, Georgia, United States - Xylem-PdKOR-R3 | ecosystem: Host-associated > Plants > Phyllosphere > Stem > Wood/Secondary xylem...
AAAAAAAACAAACTAGCTTTTGATTGCCGAACACATCATCAATACTATAGTAAATTGCTTTTGAGGCCGTAAATACAATAGTTAACATCACATAATTCTATGATGCTGACTTAAACATTATACATGCAGAGTACATTCATGATTAAAATTGGAACTTAAACGCATATTTAAAGGGTAATTATGTTTCCAATGTAGCTTTAGGATGAATGGATGCATAAGTCATCTACAAACTGTTAAAAGGGATAGGATTAATCCGACGGTGGTGGTGGACCCTCTCCAAATAAGACTCCATTCTCATCCCATTGCATTAATTTCATGCAAGGTGGCTTTTCTCTTATAGTTTGTTTGTTTAGAAGTATTCTTATGGTTATTTTTTAGAATGTTTTTTATTTTAAAATGTATTAAGATAATATTTTTATATTTTTAAAAAATTATTTTTAATATCAGCGGATTAAAATAATTTAAAAACACTAAAAATATATTAATTTAAAGTAAAAATAAAATAAAATAAATTTAAATTTTTTCAAAAATATTTTTGAAATATAAAAACAAACATTTTCTTTATTTGATAGTTTTCTTGGACGACTGAGAAAATTTTTAAAAAATACACTTCAACCCACAAACTCACCAATTCAATAAACATTCTAGTAAAGATCCATATTTAAATTGTTAGCTAATATTCTAATTTTTTTAAAAAAATTAGACAAGCCCACGCGCAACTATTTAACTAACTTGTACTGAAAATTTGATTTTGATGACAATACAGGGTGGTAATTTATAATATCTACAAAAAAATCCTAGTCTGGGGTAAAGTTTATGTCTTAAATCATCAATTAATTTTTTGATTCTAAAAATCTGATTTATTTTCTCTAATCAAAGTGGCTGAAGTCAAAGTGGCTGAAGGCGGGTGGCTAGAGGAGGATATCCGATACCTACAAAAAATCATTTTTAATGAATTTTAAAAATTTTCGGTGATTAAATCAGTGATTTTTTAAGAAAAAATACAATAATTTTATAAAGAGATACTTTAAAAATAAATATATAGTAGAGAATAGAGATTCCACTTGGTTGAGAGATTCATGATTTATTTATAACTCACAAGTTTTTTTATGAAGATGAAATATTAAAATGTAATATTACCCTGATAGTTTTAAAGAGAAAAAATATCTTTAACATATATAATATTAACAAGGAAAAATATTCATGATATATATATTAATATTGTCGGGAATATAATGGCTCCTTAGATGACTTTTAACTAAAATGTACTTATGTCCATAAAACTCGACTTTTTTTCTGGGTTAAGCTTATAAAAAATTGGATCATTTTCTTAACTAAATCTAAAAAAATAATTTTTAAAAGGTTTTTTTAAATTCGTTAAATCTAGTTTATCAATAGTAAAGATATATTGAAGCATCAGATGTGAAAACATCAACTATATCACGGGCAAGAATGAGTGATATTAAACTTTATAGAGAAAATATTTTTATTGTATAATGTAACTTTGTTTTGACTCGAAGAAGTGAAAAACTCATCGCTAATTTCTAATTTATTTTGCCAGCTAAAAAGATTTTCATGGCTGCCATGCATTAATTACTGTTTTGAGTTGAATAATCAAAGCTCATCTACTTTACTTTACGCTTACGCAATTTAATTTTCCGTAACGCCAAAAGCCAAAGCAAAAGCCAAAGCCAAAGATGAAATAAACAGGATAAATAATTGAAAACGTAAGTAGGTGCATCAGCAACAACTCTCCTTCTCCTTTATCTCTTACATGATAAATTATACAAGATGGAAGCATTCTTTAAGGAACACAATTCTTCCTTCCCATTTCTTGTTGAGCCAAAACCTATTAAGAAAACAGGATGAATTAAAGTCTAAAAATTAATTTATCATATAGTTTTGATGAATATTATTCTTTGCTGTTTACGCAATCAAAGCGAGAATAATTGATGCCAACATTAACATCTTAATTAATCAAAATATGTAGCCATACAACAAAGAATAAGAGGGAGGATTATTTAACAAATCATACAATGATCGATCGTCTAGAAGAATGTTCAAGATAAAAGAGTAATCATCTAGTAGGTGGTCTAATAATAAGAGCTTGGGACTGAGATTGCTTTTCTTGTGGTCTCAGATTCGAGTTATATGATTGCTAATATGATGACCATTGAAAATTTATGTAGTCGTTAACTTTAGGATCCATGAAATTAGCCAAGATACGTAGAAGCTGATCCAAACACTCACATTAATAAAATAAATAAATAAATAAAAGAGTCAACCAAGAAGGAATTGTTAAATGCAGGAATTTATTATTAGAATGTCCTTAACAACTCTGTGCTAGCTCTCTCTCTGTGACACACCTGCCTTCAATGCTTCTGCACATGGAGGGGTCTCTGCTTTCCAGCCCTCCCTGAATAATTTAAGTGAATGGCCTGCAGGGGGCTGGCGGAGATCAATTAATATTTAACACTTTCTTTTTTCTGTCTCTTTTTAATTTCAATTCATTTAATTATAATTTTACCTTGTTAGGGTTCAGGGAATTTAGGCTTTGGCTAATTAATGAAAAGTAATTATTTATAAAATACTTAATATATGTATGTCAGGAACTGTCTAGCTAAATTCTGCCGACTGCATTAATTTTTCTTCTTGCTGTGGGGTCAACGGATAAAACGTCGCAAAGAGAAATCTTGAAACGGTGTAGTTTGACTAGCTGTTGGCATATATTGATAGTAGTTTTATTATAAAAAAAACACCATACAATTATGTGTGTGTGTATACTCCTTCAATTACTGTATTGCTATTTAAATAAAACGGGTTCCCAGTATCTTTTCATTTTTTTTTAACAAATATTTTTTGTTCGGAAATATATTAAAATAATATTATTTATTTATTTTTTAAATTTTATTTTTCATATTAATATATTAATTTAAAAACTTTAAAAAAATAATAATTAAATTTTTTTTAAAATCTTTCTCAAACGGACATTTACTCTGAAAGCTTCACTATTAATTAATTATACTGCACAAAGACTAATTTTACCTTAAACTATCATTTTATTAATTTTTGAAAAAATCTTTGTTTTAAATTAATTTTTTGATATTTTTAGATTATTTTGATATGTATATATTAAAAATAAATATAATTTTAATATATTTTTAAATAAAAATTACTTTAAAAAAACAACAGAAAAATCCTTCTCCAGTATCTCTAGACTAATTGTAAAGCGTGGTTATTTTTTTTTTTTTAATATGGAGCAAATCAATTATAATACTGTTCTTGCTACCATCATTATTATTATTAGATATTTCTATTAAGGAAGATAATGGCAATGTCCATTCTAGCTAGGTAGGTGGTACGTTGAAGCTTTCAAGTTTCCAGTACTGAATTTCATGACCTCTACTTATCCCTTCTTTGCTGCCACCTGCCCAAACAACACCTCAATATAACTGGAATACCTGCCAGCTGTTTTTTTATTTTTTATTTTTTTAATTTGGTTGTTTTTCGATGGTTCCGATTTCTCCATTAAAACAATAAAATAGCTTCCATAAAAACATTTGGCAAATACACTTCCGAAAATACCCACACGCACTCCTGTTGTCCTTTAATTTTTGAATTGGTTATGTTTTTTTTATTTTAAAAGTGTTTTTTAAAAAGTTTGAATTTTTTTTAATTTTTTTTTAAATTAATATTTTTTAGTATTTTTAAATCGTTTTAATGTGTTGGTTTCAAAAATAATTTTTAAAAAATATAAAATATTATTTTAATACATTTTTAAATAAAAAAATACATAAAAAAATAATTATAACTATATTCTCGATCCCAAGAATGCACTCCCAATCCCAAGAATGCCTTGAAATTACGATTTGGACCCTTTAAATTGCCAATAAAAGTTTCTTTTGTTTAAAATAATTTATCATTTATTCCAATTGTAAAGAAAATGACAGTAGGTTAACAAATACCGTGATCTCTGACACAATAATTTAATAATAATTGAGAAATTGTAATATAAAGTTAAGAAGTTGAGGGCTATACCTCAATCACATCTGTTGAGACAAATGTGTACAATCACAATGGCATAAAACTATCAAGGGCTACTGACATATTTCAAGTAAGTTTGTGGAAACTGATAGTAGAGGTTGATCTCTAGTTGTACGACCAGTCAGAGGAAAATCATTCATGCTTCAAGTTTAGACTATGAAATGTACGCGTTTTTACTTTCTTGTGACATAAAGCTGCACTCTATGGGGATTCAGACGACAACTAATTTACGCCACTCTCTGTTTCCAAAATTAAATTTAAAAATATTGGGAATATAAAATAAAAGTTTGAGGATGTTGGTGTTCAGAAATGTGAAATTTTAGTAATGTAGTAATTTCGTACCACGATGTTAATGAAATATCGTGTTTCTGCATCGTTTTATCTAATTTAATATTACAATTTAAAATTATAATATTTTTAAAAAAACTGTTTTATAAAAACAGTTTGATATTTAATAAAACGATTAGACAATAACCAACATAATTAGACTGTTTTGGTTACTATAAGGTTTTGAGTTTAAATCACTTTGAATGAAAGAATTAATCATGATCTTAAGACTATCATCATACATAATCATTACAACATAATATTTGTTGTTCAACAATTTAACATCTTTAAGTTATTTCAACATTAATATCATTATAAATCCACCAAAATACATGATAAATAATTTTTTTCATTTCTATATATGATCGACATGCCTAAATTACTAGTTAACAACAAACTGCTTCCACTATTGTATGTGATACTACTGTTCACTTCAGTAACAATATTATTGTCACCGTAATGACATAACATAAATATGTTATTAGACATTTTGTATAAAAAATAATTGGATTCTAGTCAATTTAATGTAATTTTAACTAAATTGCATTATTTCAATCCTAATTGGCAAAATTCATAGCAAATTTAATCAAATTCTCAAAATTTAACGTTAAAGCAAACTCAACAAAAAAATAAACAAAATTCATAATACTTTATCAATTGATATTTTCATGCTCAATTGCATTAAATTAAACGCAAATTCATAGCAAATTAGTTTAATTTAAAGAAAATACTAAATTTATCAACTTATCAACAATTCAATGAAACATGTAATTTGTCATAATTCAACCACATTTGTGTTCTATTGCATGAACTTGTGTGCATATTGAACTACATTATTAGCCAGTTTCAATAATATATATATAATTATTAATTTGATAACTTAACCTAAATAAAACACAACACATAATTAATTGAAATAATTAATTCATCATTAATTCAACTTTTTTTTTTATGTATAGCTATATCAAATAAACTCTAATTGAATTATTTTTTACTAATTTATCATTGATTCAACAAATATTAAACTCATCATAAACCCTGAATTCAACCTAAGTAATTATTTGATTTCAACCAAACCAAATACAAATTAATAGCAATATCATGTATGTTTACCTTGCTTATAAGACTATAAGAATGGATGTGCAATGATGATAATGGTGGTGGCAGCAAAGAAAACAATGGATTTTCAACACAAAAAACATTAAACAATGCTTAAAGATTAGGAAGAGTTAGATTTTTAGTTGTTTTAAAGGTAAAATCTCAATGATTAATAAGTGTTTTAAAAAAATTTTAGGGAGATAATGAATTTTTTTTATGGGAAAGAGAGAGGAAACGTTTGTATGTTTTACTAGTATTCAATCAATTTAAATTTTAACTAATATCATACTTATGAAACAATATCTTAAATTATTACATTTTAAAAATATAATATTTAATAGATGTTACGTTCCAAAAATATAACAAAATCAAATTACATCATTTTACTGAATTTTTTTCAAACAGTATTATTCCTCTAACTTGAAAAAAAATAAAAACCAAAATAATGATGAAGGACTTTTCGAGGTGGAAGAATTTTCCTCCAAAAACTTAAGGTGATCATCTTGTCACGAGTTCACATCGAAGTCCAAACTCTATCCACATTGCAGCCCTAAAAATCTAGCTAGGTATGATAGCATCAAAGTTTCACAGGTGTCTTTTCTTTGTAGACAAATGTGTACAATGGCATCAAAGGTCCTGTCAAACAGATTTAGGACAGCTTCAGAGTTCAGACAATATGGCCCTATTTAAGTAACCATATTACCATAGCCTTTTACAGGGTTAAACATGGCTTCCCTTCTACTACTTGGGTATTATTTAATTAAGTTACAAGCTCATGAAAATAATATTCACATGCATATATATGCTTAATTTGCAGAAGATTGTTTTCTACTTTGTTTCTTGAATATATACAATACGGAAGATTTGGACTAGATTTTACAGATGAAGAAAGAAAGGGAGAGTGAGAGAGAGACAGACATATAGATTACTTGGTCATCAACTACAATTTCCTTCGGACAGCTTGATAATTAATAGTTCTGCTGCAAGGAGGACACGAAACATAGAGAGAGATATTATATGAGTTTAACCCAGATAGTTAACTAACATGGACAAAGGAACCAAGCACAACCCTCTCTTCTTCAAATCTATGCAGTCATTCTTCCCACTACTGAAGATTATTTCACATCTTTCACTTGTTTCCAGCCCTTCTGCATATTGCTCTAAACCACTGCCTTCTTTATTACCCTACAAAATCACAAAAGTCAATTATTTAGACTTCACCCATGTTATATAACTACTGATCATCATACCAAACTAATTTTATTCCATGAAAACTTTAAAAGAAGAGAAGATTTTGTGGGAAATCGAGAGAATCAGTAGTTTACCAGAGAACTGTTAAAATATTGATCATTTGTTATCGTGGGATTCTCTAATATCGGTCTCAAATCTCTAACCTGTTGATAAAATACTGGAATGGTTAAAATAAAAAGTTCATTTCAGATCTTTTTCTTGGAGAGAGAGAGAGAGAGAGAGAGAGCCTTTAACATAACCTTGGGGCTATTAACAGGAGAACTAGCAGTATCCTCCAAGGAATCATCAAGAGAAATTTCCTTGGCTCTTGTTTTCTTGAAAGTTAACTCTTTCGGCAAACCCCCATTGATGGAAGAGCAGGCAACAGCATGAGCTGATTTCCATGGAGGAAAAGAAGCAGCATCAGAAACCATTGAGGAGCTATCAAAAGTACTAGAGCATAAACTATGATCTTCTTCTTTATGGTTAGAGAAATCTTCAAAATAAGATGTCCACCCACTCTCCTCAGCTGGAGAGACCGAAACAGCTTTATTCATTGATGAATGATTAATAGAGAAGTCTTCCATATATCAGAATCTATTTAACAAACAAACAGAGAGTAAAATCGAAGAAGAGAAAATCGACCAAGATGGTAGGTAGCAAGTGGTAGTAATATGCTATGGTGCCTGCAGGACTTGAGAAGAAAGAGAGAGGGATTTTATAATAGAAAAGGAGATGATGATTAAGGAATGCTTGAAAAGGGAACCCACATTGTCGAATCTTGGTTTGCCATGTGGGTCCTAGGGAGTTGAGGAAGTTAAACCTAGCAGTTGCAACAGAAAAACAAGGCTCACGAACAAAGAAGAAAAAGACTTGAGACTTGAGACTTGAGCGAGAGAGAGAGAGAGAAGAACGTGCAGGAGGAGAAAAAAAAGAAAATGATAGAGGGAGAAGGGTTGACCTTTGTGGTTAAAATTGGATTTGCAACACATCATTGGTAGCCACTTTCTTTATCATGACTTACCTTTCAACCATATACAATTAATGTCTCAATGAGTCAATTCAAAAAAACAAAAAATAACAAAAACAAACAAGAGCAAAGAGAGAAAGAGTGCGTGGACTACAGCAATGAATTGGTGAAAGACTCAACCTGCTAAGCTCCTTCAGCTATATATGGCCAGCCTATTCTTAAGTTAGGTTTGGGACTGACGACAAAAAAACAAAAAACAAAAGGAACGGTGTGCATCCCAAGTTGCCACGGGCTTTCTCGGAGAGTACTAGTCAATCTCTACCGATCTTCCTTTATTCAATAATAAAATTATTAATTTAATATTAACATTAATCCATCAAATAAAACTAGGGAAGATTTTGAACAATTGATGAATATAGTCAGCTTTAAAGTTTTATAGGCATTTAAGAGTTAATTATGGTGTTATATATATATATATATATATATATATATATATATATATATATATATACACACTTCACTAAAATTCTATTAAAATTACTAAGATCTTCTAGATTGATAAGGTTCATGTTTCATTCTTTTCAGGATTTTAATGGTTTGAAGTCATGCGTAATAATTCCTACTTTTAAAGGACAAGTGATTCTCTGTTTTGCAATTAGTTATGCACCACGATTCTAGGATTGTAAAGTCATGGGTTGTTATTTCCTTTTCTGTTTTGATGAAAGGCTATTTAATAGTCATGTTGGTTCTTTAACAATAAGATAATTCTTCCTGCATATGTGAGTTATAGTGCTTTTATTTCTGCAAAGTTCTTTGTCAACTGTACTTGGTTCTAATATTTGGTATTAAAGCATTATCACGTGGCTTGATCAACAACATAGACATCAACGTGAAAGAATAACATGACAAGCAAGAGCAACTTTGTGTAGCCTGCTATCCCACGATTTGATGGACACTATGATCACTAGAGTATGCTTATGGAGAGTTTTTTGCGTTTCAAGAAGTATTGGAGTTTGGTGGAAACTAGGATCACTGCAGCAGCGAAAGGGATCAATCTCACTAGGGGGGATAGATGAAGGTGATTGAGGATCAAAAGTTGAAGGACTTGAAGCCTAAAAATTATTTATTCCAAGCCATTGATCGATCTATTTTAGAGATGATATTGAAAAAGGACACAACAAAAGATATTTAGGACTCTTTAAAGCAGAAGTACTAAGGGACAACACGAGTTAAATGTGCTCAACTCCAAGCTCTTCGCAATGAGTTTGAAGTGTTGCACATGAAAACTGGGGAATCAGTAAATGACTACTTTGGAAGAATTCTTACCACAACTAATAAGATGAGAATTCACGGTGAAAGAATAAAGGATGTGGCAATCATCAAGATGATCTTGAGATCCATGACTCTAAAGTATGACTATGTTGTATGCTCGATCAAGGAATCAGATGATTTGGATGCTTTATCCATAGATAAGCTTTAAAGTAGTTTGTTGGTGCATGAACAACAAATCAATTGTCACATTATGGATGAACAAGCCCTTCAGATCATTTATGAACCTCAACTAAGAGGAAGAGGTGATGGTAGAGGTTCTTATCGAGGTTGAGGAAGAGGTAGGGGCAGGTTTAGGTTTGATAAAACTACTCTAGAGTGTTATAACTGTCATGAGTTAGGTCATTTTTAAAGGGAATGTCCCAAAAAAACAAGAGATACAAGAGTCAACTTTGTTGAGACTAGTGAAGAGATGCTTTTAATGGCGTATGTGGATGGCAACAAGGCTGGAAGAGATCACTTGTGGTTTCTTGATTCTAGGTGTAGTAACCATATATGTGGGAAAAAGAGAATTATTTTCACAATTTGATAACAATTTCAGAGAAAAAATGAAGCTGGGTAATAATACAAGTCTCACTATACAAGGGAAAGGCAATGTTCAAATAAAGATAAATGAGATCATATAGGTGATTACTGATGTTTTCTTTGTGCTAGAGTTGAAGAACAATTTACTAAGCAATGGTCAATTATAAGAGAAGGGTCTTGCAGTGCTCATGTAACACAGAAAGTGCAAGATTTATCATTATGAAAAAGGTTTAATCATGGAAACCGAGATGGCATATAACAGAATGTTTGTTGTGCTTGGTCGTTATCCACCAAAAATAGAAAATTGCTTCTCCTCTATAACCATAGATCAAACTCAACTCTGGCATTGCCGCTATGGTCATCTTAGTTAGAATGGTCTTAAAGTGATCCAACAAAAAAATATGATGGATGGATTGCCTCAGTTGAAGGCTCTTTTGAAGATCTGCGAAGATTGCTTGACATGAAAACAATATCGTTATCCTTTTCCAAAGGAAAGCACATAGAGGGCATTTAGAGTTATTCGGCTAGTTTATATAGACATATGTGGGCCAATAAACCCAATCTTGAACAACAAAAAAGTATCTCATTACCTTTATTGATGACTTTAGCAGAAAAACTTTGGTTTATTTCTTGGTTGAAAAATCAGAAGCAATTGCTATTTTTAAATCCTACAAAGCTAGAGTTAAGAAAGAAACCGGTGTATTCATAAAGAGTCCTTGAACTAATCATGAGGGAGAGTTTACATCACAAGAGATCACTCACTTCTGTGATAAGAATGACATTCAAATGCAATTAACAGCTACCCAAATAGCTGGGACAGGTCTACCTCGCCTTAGCTTTCTTCTGCAGGACGTGAATTAATTCACGTCCTGTATGTATTAGAAGAAATGGAGTGCAAAAGAGAGGAAAAGAAGCTTACCTAGGCTGGGTGAGGGCATTGTTGGCTAGTGGGATTGTTGGGCTTGCAGGTGGCCCAGCCCTATCCAACCAGGCTAAACTTGGACCTCGGGCTGGGTCCAGCCCAAATAAATAATAATAATAATAATAATTTTTTTAAAATTTTTCAAAAGATCATGTTTAAAATTATGCGTGGGTTTGTCATGTTTTTTAAAATAATTTTTTATAATGTCTGGTCGTAGACTTACATTATAAGATGCAGATTCGATATTAAAACTTCTGATTTTTTTTTCTCAAAAAAATCTGAAAAATCTTTATTTAAAAAAAACCAAAAAAAGATATTTAATTTTCATACACATGATCAAATCCTAAAGATTTTTCATGCATATTTTCTAAAAATATAAAACTATATTTTTGTAATATTTTTAAAATATAAAATAGATATTAGAAAATAAATTTTCCCAAACCCCTTCGTAATTTGATGCGATTGATTTGCGATTAAAAAAGTACAGGGCATCGGGCATGCATCACGAGTTAATTTGTTGCATACCACATCTTGCATCTGCGGTAATAGAAAGAAAATTAAAGGTTTGTACGATATTGAAGTTGTCTAATAGGCCCTCGAAAGCCTGAAGTTTGTCTCGAGCCAGGCTTAGGCTGAGGATTGGGCCCTTAAAAGGGCTCAAGGCCTTTTTGAGAGTAGCACACTTCCCATATTGAGCCCACCTCCATCACCAGGATTTTACTCATTTGACGGACCTCCATTCTATTACAATTATCTGTCTTAATTTTACGTCTTCTGTTTTAAATATACTATCTGAACTAATTTTTACCTTTTAATTACTTTTTCACGTGAAATTAGTTTTCATGTTTAGGTATTTATTAATTGTTATGCAATCTCATTATTTAAATTTAATCAAGAAATTTTTTAATGTCTAAATAATTTTAATTTGTTTGAATAAAAATTCGGTTCCAATACAAATCTTTGTTCCCCATTTTTGCACCGCGGTGAAAAATCCTGCACTCGAAGCATTATTCATCCAT
>Ga0325402_1005967_pt1 | contig 11464 bp, 3 predicted proteins | sample PopdelMetagenome_22_FD_207212 | JGI IMG/M metagenome (GOLD analysis project Ga0325402, IMG submission 207212) | Populus deltoides microbial communities from Bellville, Georgia, United States - Xylem-PdKOR-R3 | ecosystem: Host-associated > Plants > Phyllosphere > Stem > Wood/Secondary xylem...
TAATTAATAGCCACCAATCTCATCATTCCGCGCAAGAATACTCAAGTTCCCCGAAACCAAGCAGACAAAAGGCTGAACGGAGGTCAACCTTCGAGCACATCTAGGAAGATGTCTACAACCCTCATCAAGTGTGGGGCTTTCCCTCGTCTAGATTAGTTTTGAATACCCGAATACCTCAAGACTATATCTCTATAAAAATAATCTTGGATAAATATAATGGTCTTGTCAATCTAATAAAACATGTGCAAAATATACGTAGTAGCTTGGAGTAGGTAATTCATGAGAGTGGGAGAATGTAAACCCCGGTTGAAAGTTTAGCAAAAAAGCAATCTACATGCTTATATAATAGATTTATCAGAAGAACCAAATAAGCATTAGGACGAACCAAGAAATATAAATAAATACAGAAATGTGAATAAAATTTTAGTAACTAAATGAAATTCGAATTTGCCCGGGTAAAAATTTTATGTAGACAAATGCCAGGATCCAGGAATTTTATCCCATGAACATGAAATTTACTATTTGGGATATAGAGGGAATTTGGTAAAAAACTTAGTGTATGTATATATAAGTGTGCATGTGTGTGTGCTCGGGCAAGAAGAAAAACAGAGAAAAAAAAAGGAGGGGAAACTACCATTTACATGTGAGAGAGATAAAGGAAACATAAAATCTTAAGAGAAGATCTTGAGGGAACATTAACCAAGCTTAGTGAGTATTAATTGGAAGGAAGAAAAATTAAGTGCAGGTTAGTAGAAAAGGAGAGGGGAAGTTCGACCAAGATTAAAGAAGAGGAGGAGTTGGAAGCTTGATTTGGGTAGTGATTAGAGTTTAATTACTTGCTTGGTAAGGCATTCTAAAGACTTTTTATCTGATTTTTGTTATAGCTAAAGTCCTTAATTGATTGAAATTTTTGGAATCTGGAAAGCTATGGTTCTTGAATAAATTTGGGGGATTTCAATAGATTTAATTAATGAATAAGGTAGTAAGTAGAACTATTTTTTTTAATATCTATTTACAACGTAAATTTCGTGGAAGACTTATGTTGATTCTTGAGATTGTGTGAAATATTACTACCATGAAAATCAAAGAAGGAATGGATGTCTGATGAGGAATATAATTGATTGCTGGTTCTTATTATATTTTGGTATGTAATGGAGTCATGAGACGTTAAAAATTCTTGAGAGATTTTAAATTGGTGGCTAAAATCCATGAATTCAATAGGACTGTTACAAAAGGTGAGATATGTAAAACAGTAACAATCCAGGTCTAAGACACTAACGGTTCAAAATAAGGGTGAGCAAAAAAATCAAAAAACCAATTAAATCGAAAAAAATAACCGAAAAAATAAAACCGTGAAAAAAAACTGGTTAAACCGATTAAAATTTTGAAAAAACTGACCAGTTCGGTTCGGTTTCAGTTTTATAAGCTTGAAACCGAAAAAACCAAACCGAAAAAAACAGGAAAAAAACCGAGCCAAACTGAAAAAAACCAAGCAAAAACGGAAAAACCAAGCCAAACCGGTTTGAACCGGTTTTCGTCCTAAAAAATCGAACCAAACCGGTTTCGGTTATTTTTTTTAAAAAAATTTTGGTTTGGTTATTTTTTTTTTTAAAAACCGAACCGAAAATGATCATCTCTAGTTCAAATAGTAACAGTTCAGGTCTAAAACAGTAACGGTTCAAAAAGTAACAGTTTAGGTCTAAGACACAGTAACAGTTGAGGTCTAAGACAGTAATCGTTAAAACAGTAACAGTTCAAGTCTAAGACAATAACGGTTCAAACAATATCGGTTCAGGTCTCAGACAGTAACGGTTCAAATAGTAACAGTTCAAGTCTAAGACAATAATAGTTCAAACAGTAATAGTTCAGGTCTAAGACAGTAACAGTTCAAACAGTAACAATCTAGGTCTACAACAGTAACAGTTCAAACAGTAACAGTTCAGGCCACAGACAGTAACAATTAGACTTTCATATGAATACTATATAAAAAAATAAAAATTGAGTCATGCGAACCCTTGTACGTTGATATACTAACTCTGAAAATATACATGATATGTGTATGTATGTTATGATGAGGAAATGACTATGCATAGAAAGTGACATGTGTAATGAATGAATATGGATTCTCTATAACATTTGGCTTGAACAATCATGATCAAAGACTTTCTTGTGATTAAGGAGGAGTGACCAGGATTAGATCTTCTATTGGAGGAGGTCACGAGATAAGCAGAGCAGGTGTGTGATTTTCCCTTCTTTTTGCACTTATGCAATTTAAAGTTTTTCTAGTGAATGCAATTACAATAATGTCATGTTCAATGTAAATAAAATCTAATGTATTTACAAGATTAGCTTCGGCTAATGGCACCCGTAATAGGATTGCCAGGAAACGAATTGCAAGATTAGCTTCGGCTAATGGCATCCGTGATAGGATTGTCGGGAAATGATTTACAAGATTAACTTCTGCTAATGGCATCCGTGATAGGATTGCCGGGACATGATTTACAAGATTAGCTTCATCTAGTGGCATTCATGATAGGATTGCCGGGAGATGAATTACAAGATTAGCTTCGGCTAATGGCATCCATAATAGGATTGTCGGGAAATGATTTACAAGATTAGCTTCGACTAATGGCATCTGTGTTAGGATTGCCGAGAAATGAATTATAAGATTAGCTTTGGCTAATGACAACTGCGTTGGGATGCCCGAGAACGATCAATAAGACTCGATTTATAAAGGGTATCCGTGTTTGAATGACCTGGGGAAATTGATAAATATAATTGCCCAAAGATGTCTAGGTTGGACTATGCAAAGTCATTCAGTTCATGCAAGTAAATAAGAGTATTCAAATTAAGGATATGCAAATGAGTTCTAATTGGGTTTAAATGATTTATAAGCAAATTATATGTTGATTGTTAGAATTCCTATAGATTCAATAGAAAATTTATAATTCATTTTTATACATTACATGATCATCTAATTTATTAAAGATCAATTTTACAAAATAAAACTTTTTTATAGTTAAAAAAAATTAAAAGAAGAATGATTAAATTTAACAAATATAACTGTTATAACTCAATTTTGGGCCCATTGGCTTGTAATTTAGTTTTACAGGGTTAAAATGTAAAATTAAAATACCATGGATTTATTTCGATGAAAAGTGTGATTTGACAACTTGCGCGAATACTAGGGACTATAATATGTTTTTGTCATTCTATCCTTATCATCAAATTAATGATAATTATCCGTTTTCAAACTTGATTCTTAATTAAATTCAAAATTCAAAAAGGAAAATAAGTTTGTCTGGAACTTTATTTCTCGTATACATTATAAATATAGATCTTCTTAGTGTATACACATAAGAGAGGCCATTACCAAAAAAAAAAACCTAGAGGGGGGACCTTGGAAGAAAACCTAAATCCACTGCATGAGGCCGCCCCTCCCATAGTGAAAAGCTCCTTCCTCACATCCAGTAACCCATTCCCTGTCATCTTCTTCAACCAAAGCAGACCCCTCCATCCTCACTATATATCACCGTCCCACCATGGTCACTTCTAAAACCAGCAGCCCTCACTCCCTTTTCTTTTTCCTTCAGCCAATACTGCCACCATCTTGACCAACCCGTGACAACCCCTGCAACAACAACTTCTCTTCTCCAGCTGAGAGCCTCCCATGATACTCCCTCATCTTTCCACTGTCAAATAAAAACCTAAACCACTGCAAACCCAACTCCAAAACATTTGGGGATGTTGAAAAGATTGAGAAGAGGGGTCAGCAGTCCGTATACTTGAGTGGTAGTTTGATTTTACAGAGGGAGGGTAACATTATAGACCCGAGAGTGGTACTTAAACATCAAGCCAATTCTCAAAGCAGCATAGCATGTCATTGCCCTTCCCTTACATAAAAAACCTTAGCCATTCAAGCATCATTCTCAAGACTTCAAAAAGGAAAAGGTTCAACATCTCATCTGAACAGGAAACATGCCTTACTATCATCACAGGAAACTAAAAGGAGGGAAGAAAATACGGGATAGTACTGTGAGAAGCAGAACCAAGGAGAAGGTAGAGAGGAGGAGAGAGACCTAGATCGATGAATAAAAAAAAACAGAGAACAAAGGGACCTTCTGGGCTTCCTTTCAGAACACTAACAAGGGAATGCCTATTGTCCCTTAAACAGCGAAACGCAGAACCAAGAGAACAGAGGAGAGAGCAAAAACACTAAGAACCCAAAAAACAAACGAAAAAGAAGAGAACCAGTGGGTGCAGAGAAGACGAACGAACAAAAACAGGAGGATAGAACCAGAGAAAACGAGCAGAAGGAAAGAATGTAAGCAGAGAAATCGTTGAGACCAGAACCAGCGTTGCCATCATCTTCGTCATTTCAAAACCAGGTACGCTCGTTTCTCTATTCATTCCTCGCAATTGATGTTTGAACACTGTGTGAAGGCAATTTTAATTACCTTTGCACTGTTTATTCACGCCTGAATAAATTCACACGTGCTAAGCTATTGCCCAGCCGGGTCACTGGTTTGGGCTAGTGACCAGGATGGGCTGATTGGGTCTCGCCCAACCTGTATGGGCTGGGTCAGACCCAACACACAAAAAAAAAAAAACTGAGAAGATAAATTTATTTGTGGGTCCCTGGGTCTCGCCCAACCTGTATGGGCTGGGTCAGACCCAACACACACAAAAAAAACTGAGAAGATAAATTTATTTGTGGGTCCCTCACATTTCTTTTAATTATTTCACTTTATAAATGATCTGTGGTTTTTTACTGTGAAATACAAATCTAAGTGTACGCTAAATTTTTTTCCCTTTTAAAAAAATAAAAAAAATATGCATGCATTGATTTTAAAATCATTTTACTGGTTTATTGACTGACGCCAGAGTCAAGAATACCATATGTTTTTTTACTACGTAATATTTATTAACGTTAGAGTTGGAAATATCCGTAGTTGAATATTCATTGACACCAGAGTTAAGAATATTACAAGCAAACCATCATAGCATTAAACCAATAAACTTTTAGCAATTTAAGACAAAATCAGCAATGCAGTCTGCCTCAAACAAGACGTTTAAGGGGTGATAATATCTTTCCTTTTACGTAACCAGTCTCGTACTATAAAATCTCTGTAGACCAATTAGGGTTTCTATGGATCATAATACTAGGTGACAACTCCTTGAACTAGACATTTTCCCTAAAAAATAAGATATCATATATTTGTTCTTTTTCCAATCAAGAAATTTTTAATTGGTTGTCACAGTGTCCGGGTGTGACAATAACAAAACATAACCCATTAAAATATTGGCATGAAAAATTCCAATTTACACTGAATTTTACAATATTCAGCCTATAAAAGAAATCGACATCATGAACTTTTAACAAATAAATATTTGATAAATGAAAGGACCTGACATAGTTATGAATTGGATATGTTAACTCAGTTTAACTTAGGTAAATTCAAAAACTCGTTGTTTCAATATGTTTTTTCAAAAAAATTTAAGTCGACATCACTTTTAAATTGGTTTTTCTTTTTTAATAAAGTTAGGTTTTTGCTAGGTTAGTTAATTTGCGAGTGCACTCGCGAAGTCGGCTAGGCCATAATATGTCAACTTTTACTTTGCTTTGAACCTAGAACAGTCTAAACTCACTATGTTAATGAACTAAGCTTGTCGGAAAGTTTGTCATGATAGCATGCGATGTCATTGACTAGTCATGTTCTATAACTGAAATAAAATAAATTTCAAAGCAGCATTGTTGAATTATTCAAAAGAAAAACAAAGAAAAAATTAACATGCTTTAATTAAAGAGAGAGAAGGAGACTACTTGACAATACCTTTTAAAATGTTTTGTCTTTCAAGTTTGACAATTTAACAATTTGATATCAAACTTTATTTTATTCATATTTTAACCTTCAAGTTTGAGAGAAAAGAAAGAGAATTGCGATAAAATTATCAGTAGGACATTTATATCCAACACAAGAATCACTTTGTTCTTAGTATTTAAGGCTCTCAAGCATATTTATTACTATTTTTCTCTATAGATTACCTATTTTATCATTGGAGGGTCCTCAAATCCCCCAAAAGAAAACTTTTTATAGGTATCCAGAGGCATTTATCAAGAGATAATTTCCTTCACTTTGAAGAAAAAGAGTCATTTGAATGTACATTTGATTAACATATAATTCAACCACCAAAAAACCTTATTCCAAAGCACATCGGTTTTTTAAACATAGTCAATTGACATCGTTTGTGGGAAAACAATTAAAAAAAACCATCAATTTTATTTTTACAACTTGTGCTTGACATTTCAAGATCATTCCATGATGGATAACCAAGACATACCCGGACTTGGACGCATAACAGATCTACCTGTTAATGCGGGTACTTCTACCTAACCAGAATTCCAACTACTTAGATAATAAATTGATTCTCCTTAAGATGTCGAACACCTATCTAATATATGTGTGTGTGTGTGTGTGTGCACGAAATGGTCCTTTGCTGCTAAATAGGTCTCGTGGTCTCTCGTATACCAGCAGAATTAATATATCATTTCTTATTCATCAGCCATAAAGGTCAATTTCATAATTCTCCATATAGATTTTTAGTTTTCAATTTAATCACATCGAAAATTCTAAATTTTTACCATGTATAATTGTCTTAACCTCACATTAAGTGTTTCAACCATAATAATTAAACATACATTTTATGCTAAATTCCGTTAAACAATTACAATCTCTATTAACAAACCCAAAAGAACCAAAGAAAACTAGGAAAAGATAAAAAAAATTTCCCAAATTGGATAGTAGTAAAAATAGTTTAACCGTTTTGAGAAATAGTCTGATTGTTTTCTTAAATCTAGTTGTTTTTCAAAAAGGCTAGACCATTTTTTATTCTAGACAATTTCTCTTTTCTTTTTCTTTAGCCGAATGCAACACAAAAGAAGGAATATTAATTGTTTTCTTCTCATTTGTATAATTTTCCATAATACTACAACATTACATAAAATCCCACAATTCTCAACATAATTGCATAGCCAATATTTTCATTACAAACTAAACACAAGATTTCTATTTATTGTCAATTCATTCTCCACATTTCAACATGTGCTATAATAAATACAAACAAACAACATTCATGCATTATTTTATTTTTTTCTCCAATTCTTGGCCGGCACCACTAACTTGCACAACACTATGATATTTCTTCATTTGATCATTATTCTAAATTACTTTCATCTATTTCCATCCCAATTACATCAAACAAAGTAAATCTCTCATTTCTCCCAAATTTTCTCATGAACCATAATTTAGAATTTACAATTTAAACATCAATTCTTAATTGTATTCAATTTAACATAAATAATCAAGTCTATAGCCCCTTATGTGATGATAAAGTGAGCTTCAATTATTAATCAATAAAGTCTTTTCACTTTAAATCCCTAAATTGCTTCACTTATTCCTTCTAGTTTATTGCTTGATGTTGTTTCCCTCAGCCCTTAGCCAAAAACTCACTCGAACCCCCCTTCAATTTGTAGGATTTCCTCTCAATTTTTTTGTAAAAGAAACTTGAAAATATTCTCCCCCCATTTTTTCTTTATTGTTGCCGGTTTTAGAAGGGAAAATAGGGTATTTATAGTCCAATTTCTTACTATTTACGTACTGACCCCATTTCACCTAGTTATTTCATTTTGTCCCCATCTTTTTTCTTTTCTAACAACTAGTGTCATATTTTCTTTTATCTCTTTTAATTTCACCTCTTGTTATTTAGTCCTATATATTTAATTTAATTTAATCTATCCTATTATCGGGTTGGAATTTTAATATTTCAAAAAAAATTTAACCATGGGTCTACATGTCGAACCATGCTCAACGTTTTGTTGAGTCCCTTCTATAGGCAATGAAAATATGGAGGATGAAGTGTTGTTGTTGTTGTTTATTATTCTCTATTAGATATTGCCATTTTTAAAATTGAATCTGAGATAAGTTTTTAATAGAGTGCTAAAACTGAAAAATGCAAAATTTCTGAAACAGGGAATAATGATGAAAGAATATGATGTTTCTCTAATCACGGCGAGACAGTAAGCCAAACTGGGCTGAATATTAATATTATTTGTCCTCTCTCTTGTATATTTTTCTCACATTTAATTCAGGGCCACAAAAAATCCACCCATGTCTTCCTTCATGTAATACTGGATAAGATTGATTTGATATAATGACGTTAGACTTGTTTGTTTTTGTGTTTTAAAAGTGTTTTTAGAAAAATTAATTTTTTTATTTGCTTCAAATTAATATTTTTTTAGTTTTTTAAAATCATTTTGATGTGCTGATGATAAAAATAATTGTTTTAAAATAAAAAATATATATTATTTTGATATTTTGATGGTTTCATAACGAACGAACCTGTGTGACCCTTGATAAAGCTTCATCAAAATCTTCATAATCAACTGGTCTGAAATGAGCTCAAAGTTCCTCCTCAAAAACCTCTCATGCCAATTCTCTCCCTTTCTCTATGTAGGCATGGCGTAGCTATTGTCACCATTGATTAGCTTCACCTGCGAGGTGGAATGACGCCAATGACACTTTTTGTGCTGCCATGGTGCCTTGGTATTCCAAAAATTATTCCACTTTGTTGAACCATTTAGTTGGATCATCACCAGAGTATCTTGGAAATTCAATGTATGAGAACATCTGTCTTCCTCCTTAAAGTCTTCCCTATTGTGGCGAGAATGATCACTACAGTCATTGGTGTTACTGCTGGATGAGTCTTTAGTCGAGAGCAAAGGCCACAGATAGCTTATTGATGACTTCCTCCATATGATGTAACTTGTCATTAAGACTGAGTTCCATTCGACTCACTATCTTGATGTCCTCCAAGCCAAGCTTCTAAATTTTTAATTCTTTCTTTGTTGGTTGCCATTGTAAGATATAGTTGTGATACCAATGATAGGTCCAGTCAAAGCTATTACAATTGCATAATGAAAGGGTTTAAATACATCAGCATGTTGATCTGAGTCTACAATTGATTCCATTAATCCAAGGGAAAGACAATCCCTACATGATCACACTTCCAACAGAGAATATTAATTAACAAGAAATCGAAACATTGCTTAAGCCATAATCAGAGGTGAAGACGATATGTAGGAGCAGCGCGCAGATGGTTTGCTCTTGGGGTTACAAGACCAAACGCTTTCGAGTAAAATCCAGTAAAATTCTCTCTGCACTGCTTTCGAGTAAAATCCAGTATGCTGACACTGGATTTTAAAATTTGGATTGCAAGTTTCAGACTTCTGATCTCAACGCATGAGTTTGGACCCACTTTCATGACATCTTGTCCAACATTTTCAATCAAAATACTGGAAGAATTACATTTAGACGTGGTTTTGAAGCTGGTTTTAAAAGAGTTTTGTAAAAATTTAATTTTTTTATTTAAAAAATTATATTTATAAAAAAAATATTTTAAAAATAAACCATTCCTACACTTTTAAATATTTTCTTAACTATTGCTAGAAACTTTAGACCAACACTTCAATGTATTTGACGTTGCGTTTATTTATGGTTTTAGATGTTTTTTTAAAAGTGTTTTTAATTTTAAAAAAATATTAAATTGATTTTTTTAATGCTTTTTAATTATTGTGATGGGTTAGTGTTAAAAAATAAAAAAAATCAGAAAAAAATTTATTTTTCAAATTTTTTGGGCTCCAAGTAATTTGATCTTTTTTTTTATTCATGGTTAGGCCTCGTTTGTTTGCTGAAAAGTAGTTTTTTTTTAAAGTGAATTCCAGAAAAATAAATTATTTTATGATGTTTGGTAGTGTAATGGAAAATAAGTTGAAAAACACTTTCCAGTATTTGGTTATGTCATAGAAAATAACTTATTAATGTTTTATTTTTCTCAAGTTTATTAAAATAATGAGGAACAAATATTAAAAATTAAAAAGTTGAATGAGAATGAAATTGAAAAAAATAATAATTTCATAAATTATCTCAAATAAAATAAATAATAATAAAAATAACAGAGATCAAATCTAAAAAGTAAAAAAAAATAAAAGATTGAAGAAATTAAAATAATAATAATTAACATTTCATAAATTATTTCAAATAAAATAAGTAGCAATCAAAAGAATAAGGATAAAATTTGATAGATAAAAAATTTCAATAAAAAAATAATAAGGAAAAAGCAAATAACAATTATAAAAATAAAGACCAAAGTTAATATAAAAATTAAATTTTAAGAGATGAAATTGAAAAATAAATATTCAAAACAAAATATATATAGCAATCAAAAGTTTGAGGACCAAATTTGATATAATCAGCAAATAATATGACATTTCTAAATTTTTCACAACTTCCGGAAAGTGTTTTCCGCACAAATTTTCCAGGAAAACACTTTTCTGGAAACCAAGCCAAATTTTTCTTTGACTAGAAAATATTTTTCGTTGACCAACTTTTCTAATAGCAAACAAACATAGAAAAGTTTGGAAAGTGATTTCCCGAAAATCACTTTCCAGGAAACAAAGATGGCCTAAATTTTTCATAACTTCCTGAAAGTGTTTTCCACTCAAAATAAAAGAAAAACACTTTCCTGAAAACCAAGCCAAATTTTCTTTTGACTCGAAAGTGTTTTCCATTAACTGAAAAGTGTTTTCCGTTGACCAACTTTTCTAATAACAAACAAACACATAAAAGTTTGGAAAGTGATTTTTCAAAAATCACTTTTCGGAAACAAACATACCCTAATACTGACAAACAACCCCTTTCTTTTCTCTCCGTGACTTCTTCTCTCCCTCTCCATTGACAAGAAATGAAAATCAACCCCTCTGCAGGTTAAATGCCCGCAATTTAAATATTATTTTAATTTTTATATAATTTAATTTGAAATTCATCATAGTCATATTATTTTAATTTTTACACAATTTAATTTAAAATTCATACCAAGTAAAGAGCTGGGTCAAAAGACCTCTAGGGTGACCCAAATAATTTAACAAGATAAAAAGTGTTGATTATATATTTTTTATTTTATTTTAAAACATCTAAAACTTTTTCCATGTTAGTGGTGATATTTTTATTAAATAAATAATATAGAAAAACAAAAAACAATTATTGAGATAATATATATTAATAAGATAATATATAGAAAAACAAATTATATGGTTTCAATTAAATTTAAATTATTGCTCTTCTTGTATATATAAATTATCATATATAGATATATAAAACTTTGATGGCTCCCTGCATGACATGATTAAGTGTTTCGATGTCCGTTTATCTTCCAAAAAAGTTACACTTTTCTTTTTCCTTTTTGCGTTAAACAAAATTTGATCCAACGTTTGACGAAGAGCAGGCAGGTAACTTGTTATTATTCTAGTTACAGGGTTTTTTTTTTTTTTTTTATCAATTTGCACCAACTGAAAGAGAAACTAAAACCATCAAGAAAACCTATCATCTCTCAAGATTCACACGTCCTC
>Ga0325402_1005969_pt1 | contig 11462 bp, 6 predicted proteins | sample PopdelMetagenome_22_FD_207212 | JGI IMG/M metagenome (GOLD analysis project Ga0325402, IMG submission 207212) | Populus deltoides microbial communities from Bellville, Georgia, United States - Xylem-PdKOR-R3 | ecosystem: Host-associated > Plants > Phyllosphere > Stem > Wood/Secondary xylem...
AAAAATTTATCAAATCCAATCTTAACAGTTTTGTACATATTTAGAATGTAATTTGATTGTATATTCAAACCAACCTGTTCACAACGCCACTGTAACCGAAGAGATGCAGCCTCAGAAAGAAGTTTTAATTCAACTTCCTCATCCAGGTTCATATGAAGCAGCTCAGATGCACTTTCGTATGTCAGCATATAGGTTGGTTTAATGATTGAGTTATCCACAGAGTATTCTGCAATGCTATCCAGCATAGGGCATAAAATGGTCTTCATTAATAAAATAACATCTTTTACAAGTCTTGACACTTCAGTTCATAAGCATTTTTACAACCAATCTAAAATATAAGTACTGTTGATCAATATGTTGATGAATCACAGACAGTGGTATCTAAGAGAATATTCTCCTATCAACACCAAAGTTCAAAATATGGAATGAAATTGGCAAGCAATTATTACCAATTTTTTACAGGCCCAGAGACCAGGTTAATAATCTAGAGAACTTCGATAGATGTGGGTTTACACTACAGTGACTTCCAAATAGCCAACAAAGCACAGGATAATGTCTCTGATGGCTTCCTACAACAAACTTATTTAAAGTTCTCTATTGTAAATTTGTAGGTAAAACCTTAGTTGAGTAAAATCAAAAGCCATTTCAGAGCTAGCATAAGAGATAAGTCTCAAGATATCTAAAGTACCTATATTATTTATGAGATCCTAATCTGCACAGCATTCCTAAAGTTCCATTTATACTTGTACAAACTAGAGCATTGCAAATTAAATCTCACAGAAAGCATATCCAAGAAATCTATTTTACCACTTACCAGCCATCAGAATGCAGAATAACAGATACAGTAACAGCATTGCAAACCTCTCCCTGTTTCAAACTCATTCCTTCCATCGCAAGTTTCTCTGGAAACATGGGATAAGTAGCGGTGGGCAAGAAAACAGAAGTCCCTCTTCTCATTGCCTCTCTACACATTAGGAAATGCCTCAACATTTTGAACATGACTAATATAAACAAAAGGTAGTTCTTCATCTATGGAACAAAATCCCAAACAATACCTGTCTACTTTACTCCCTGGCTGTACATACCGAGCTGGATCTGCAACATGTATCCAAACTTTAATCCGCCCATCCTGTAACCTCGTTGCACTCAATGCGTCATCAAGCTATAGGAAAACCAACACGATTCAAGATTAAATATCCATACAGTAGGAAAAGATCAAGGGCAATTTAGAAGTCTCACAAAAGATGCAATCCATAAACATGCAGTGGACGTTACCTCATCAGCCTCATCAACATCAATGGCATAGACTTTCAAGTGAGTGAGATCTTTTCTGTTAATCTAAACACAAAGAACACAAAATGAGCAAGAAGAGTACCAGACAAAAAAAAAGTATAAGAGAACAATTCATATATTGTTTTCTTGAAATTAGCCAGGAAAATGCTTGTATCCCTTGTTCGAAACTTGGCATACGCAACATTAAAACTAAAAGGGAAGCAAGCCTGCCTTGTCGGGGTCAACCGGCTCTGATAGAAGATCTTCAGCAGCTGATATGATCTCATCCGGATGATCAGTATGAATGTTGAGCTTCAACATATCAAGATTGACATGGACAGGAAAGTATCCAATATCTATGAGGAGGTTTAATGCAGAGGATGCTGTTTTCCCCATTCCCATTGCTGTGAGGATCTGACCCACCGAATAAAAGGGAAAAGAAAATCATATGCAGAATAGCAGATGTTGAATACTTAAGAAAAAAAACAAGCAGCAATGAAAAGATATCATGTTTTCTTTTACTCTTTTCATGAAACTAATGCTTCCTGAAGTATTTTGTAGAAGGTTTCATCTGGTTCAGCCTAGCAAACTTGGTGAAGTTAAGAAAGATTACCATCCCTGCAATTCTCTTTTGGTCATTGCTTTTGCATGCATCAATTGCATATGCTTCAAGAGACTCAATTTTGCATCGGATTTTCTCTTCAACCACCCATGAAGTTTTGGGGGGTTTTGCATTTGAAGGCATTGCCTTGGCAGATTTTAGTAGTTGCACAAACTCCTGAAGTTCTTTCTCAGCAGCTTCCTTTGCAAGCTTCCTACGCATAAGTTCTTCTACCTAGCTTTTCAAATAAATGGATATTTTGCTTACCATAAAATAGAAGAAAAATAAAAACATTGAATTTGCAAAAAGTGATCTGCTAAAAAACATGCATTAGTAATAGATCCACTTTAAAGTTTAAACAACTTATTCACTACCAATATTAAGACCACCAGCAAGAAGCAGGAGTTAACAAAGAAGAAGACGAAAATTAACCAGGTTTCAGTTGAACAAGACAAACATAGAAAAGCCTGATCTCATCCTTAAAGGCATATCAAGCCAGTATAGTAAGAAACCTAGTCCAATTCCAGACAAATGCCTCTGCAAGTTTAAAATCGTTTTGAGGTGGGCAAAATAGAAAAAGCTTCAGACCAGGAGTAAATCATCATAATCCTGTTGGGACAAGTGCCTTAGTAATATATGATCAAATTAATTATATATACACTAAAGAAAAAGGTAATAAGATATAGCTCCTTGATTTCTTATGTTATAATTGCTATGGATTTCCTACTATGGAAGCAATGGAAACAAGATATGGTTTCACCAGGATTCATTATAAATTATCCGCTACCACAGCAAAAACCAGATAATGCAACTGCTCAGATGGTAGCAGTTTTATATCATTCATAGCTGCTGGCTTTTCTCAAACCACAGTAACATCAAATGAAAGATAACATACAAAATCCATAAATCAAGGCTAGCAAGAATTTTATGCCTCTATGGAATAAATTTAATGAAATATAAAAATAAAAAGCATCCACCTGCATAGTAGGTCGAGGCCCATAAATAGAGCGAGAACCTTTTGTCTCCAGCACAGTGAAATATAGATCATCCTTTGATAGCAAAAGATGGGCACAATAACTTTCAAGAGGCTCCACGCTGCCAAAAATCATCTGCAAATTAGGGCAGGAACATCATTAGTGGAGAAGTGAGACATGAAGCTGTAACAAAAATTGGAAATTCTAAGGTAGAGTACCTCGGCTAATTCTTCTGGTGTAACTGACTTATTCTTTTCAAGAAGCTCAATCCAAGCAAACTCAAGCAACGAGGAGTCCTGCACCATATTAAAACATGCTAGGTTTATGTACACACACACACTTATTTAAAACAGCAGCCCATAACGACATGAACTAACCAAGTTTTGCTGAGCTTTCTGAATAAAGCTTGAGATTTGGGTTTGGTCAAAATTATCAACACCGGGAACAATATAAGTAATTTGTTGGGGTTTAATCGAGGAAGTAACACCATTCTAAACTACACAGAGAAAGCACAATAATCAGTCATTTAATCTCAAGCGTCTAACAAAAACAAAACCTTAGTTGTGTTTCTACTTGAACCTGATCGTACACCATCCAATTCTTCTTTCCATCACGTCTCTGCACCACTGCCAGCAATAATCTCTCTGAATCCTTCTTGAACTCCACTAATAATCCTTTCTCCACCGCTTGGTTCACCAGTTTATCATCTAAAGCCTCTCCACCCGTCGTTAATCTGCCCAGTCATTATCATTTTCCTTTTCAATTACACACATCAAAATCACATAATAATAATTGCAGATATTTCTTCTTAATAATAGATTAGGAAGGTCAAGATGAGACGGAACTTGATAGCAGAGCAAATGCCTTGGCGTTTGCGTTTGCGATAAGAAGCCAGCTCTTCCAACACCGTATCAACGAAACTTTGAAGGGAGTAGCTTCGTACATCGCCATGACCAAGAATTGGAAGGTCGAACCGGAACATAGGGAAGCCAAAGCCTGATTTGGAGTAGCGGTCATGGTGCGAGGAGGAGGTGGTGGTCCTCAAATGGCTATTGACACGGCAGCGGAAGGAAGAAACGGGAGGTGATGAGCGAAATATAGAGCAAGAGTTGACGGCTCGAACCGAAATCATTTTTTGTAAGAGAAGGAGAAGAAGAAGGAGAAGCCTCTCTTCTCGGTTACAGATTTTTTCTATTTTTTCTTGTTCTTTAGATAAGCTGAGCCTACTGTCTATTTTTTCAGAGTTGCTGAAACGCTGCGTTCAAAACCTCTTGTTGGGCCTGGGCCTGGGCCTGGGCCTGATAATTTTCAACAATCAAATACAAGCTGCACCCCTTTATGATCGGACACATGATTTCCTGAAACTGTATGCGCTCCTGCCTGGCCACCAAAGCCGCGTATAATATTCACTATAAAATAAAATTATTATAATATTCTCACGAAATAATAGCCCTGTAGCTGGTTATAGTCTTAAAAAAACATCACCTGCTAGTTACAAAGGTAACAGGGAAATTTACACAATGATTCAATACAAAAGAGTGTTGGGAACATGGGACGAGGAGGGGATTGTAACTGTCTAAAAATATGAACGGAATTGCTTTCGAAAAGCTGGGACCAATTATATGATTTGTACATGTATCTGGCTAGTGTCCACTTCCATACACACAACTTGCATTATTCAACGGCAGAGCCCAGTGCATAACCCCTGAATCTGAGAACTCGTTGCGCCAGGCAATATGTACACGCTGGATTTTCCATTGCTTGAGCACGTTAAGTTCAGCTGGTTGCCTATTTGGGTGGACTGCAATATTGAGATATTTGCAGCATCAGGCTTAAGCTTATGGTATATTTCACAAAACACAAATTAAAATGCAAATCACAAACTATTTTCAATGGCTAATCCTATGCATGGCGAACATGCATTTAGACCCTACACTCTGTCTGCACATTGTGACTCTTGCTTTTCAACAAAGCATTGTCAACATGTCCGCAACTTGCATAATCATTACCACCTGATCTAAAAGGATGCATTGGCAAAAAAACGGAACATCAATGTTTCCATCCAGATTTTTAAAACCCATCCAGCATTCGGTAAATAAACAAATAAATTAGGCTATTGAATCCATTTGACAAAGTAATCCAGATTTGTGAAAGGAAATGGTCCGCCTTTAAATGGACAATACTTTCTGATGTGTATATATATATACATATAACATGCAGGATAGCGGGTGTGTGTTGGGAAGGGGGGAATAGTTTTGTTACCAAACAGTATGCAGGCTCGGTTTTGCAACTCCATTTTCCAGTAGGGACGCAAGACAAATAATGACACCATGAGCAGTGTTCATTTGCATCAACTCCCCGGAGAAGCAGAACCATGCCAATGGTAAGCCTGCAAATTACAGTTAGATTAGCGTAAGGTAAAGCATGCTATATGTAACTGTATGCATTACTAATGAATACTGAGAATCAGGATAAAGGGGATAGCTGGATGGGGAAGAGATAGCAACGAAGGATGTTGTAATGTAGACCATGGGATATCAATCTCATGCGCATACTAAGTTGCCAAACAAATTACTTGACGTCTCCTATAGTTTTGGGGCGTCAAGGTCAGAAATACTTTTCCTTTTTTATTTTGTTTAAGAATAATTTAATCAAAGGAACCGAATTTGCTTAAAAATAGACAACAGACTTTGAAATGCTTACCCAGCAATTAAAAGGATTAGAGATATGATCCACAATGCACACTGATATGTCTTGAACTTAGATTTTACTGAGGCTGGAATATACCCAAGAGGAGCACGTCTTTGACTAAACCATCCAAACTGTGGGCGGATCAGAAACACAAACCCAAGGAGAAAACCAGAAAGAAATCCTCCAATATGGGCGAAGTTGTCAACATGTGGTAGAATTCCCAATGCTAGATTGACCGCGATGATCACCACGAGAGTAATGAAAGCTGCCACCTGAGCTTGTGCCAAGAATTGTAAGATAATGAGCTCAACAATATATATTAGTAGAATTCTGCTACCATTTTACAAATCATGCTTCAACTAAAGGTGGTGCAAAAGTTACCTTATTAGCATATATAGTCCAATTTGTGATGAGTTCAGAGAGCATGCCCCCAAGTAAACCAAAAAGTGCACCAGAAGCACCAACAGAGATATTCGATTGGATAAAAAGAGCCGATAGCAAACTCCCACCAAATCCAGAGATGACATATAGCAAACCAACCTTTACTGTAAACCACCAATTAAACAGAAATGAGCCAACAATATTAACCTATAATAATGGAAAAAAAGTTTGTTGTGAACAGCTTGTTTTTCATATATTGATGGTTCTCAACTAGCAGAAAACATCGTGATACACTCAAAAAGTATCACATATGCATTGCCAACGTCCATGGCAGTTAACCTAGACTACATCAGACTTGTACCAACAGATCAAAGTTTCCACTTACATATTTCCCAATTGAAGAACAATATCCACAAGAAAAAAAGACTAATGGAGGGGGAAGAAAAAAGGCATGGTTTCAGATATGGACACTCCTATGCAGACAAATAAAAATGGTATTAAGGAGGAACTACTTAAAAAAAGGAGTTAAAACTTAGTGGTAATGCACGCCATCATGTACAGGGCTGCAAGTGTTACCTCTCAATAACGCAGAAAACAGAATATTTGCCAGCTTAAAGTCCAAAATGAAAAACATCTTGAAACTAATTTGGGAATCAGACACCTCCAGACCAAACGATCATTTCAAAAAGATGATACTGGTATGAAAAACAAAGCAATTTGAACATTCCACGAGTTTTAGGCCTTAGGCATTGAACAGAATAACAAAAATTACTCTTCTTCAAATCACTGCTTTAGCATTAAAATACTTAATATGTAACAAAATATGCTAATAGTTCCCTCTCCTTTCACTTCTCCCTCTACCCTTTTTGGTTCTATTCTTTTTACTACACTACATCCATTTTTTAATCAAGAAGAAGAAAAGCAAAATTGTCAAGAGAACTGTGCATGTGCCTAGCTATGTGCATCATGATGCTTCCCAAAGTAACCATAGTCTTTTATTGCTGTAAACTCAACATATTTTCCAATATCCTGTGCTTGTTCAAAATAATTATTCACTCAGATAATTTGAAATTTTTAGTTTTTAATAATCCTCACCAATAAGACAAATTTCCCTCTTTGGAATTGTCAAGCACAAATATTACTACATAAAGTATTTTACTCTTAATCATTTTACTCATATAAGCAACATCGTTTCCTTGAGAGAGTTTACGGTGATTTAAAATTAATTCTACTACAATCTTTTTTAATGTCCACGACATCATATTGAAAGAATTTAGCAGGTGCTGAAACTTGTTAATCAGTAATTTTTCAGATTTGTAATTGCTATATATGCTATTTATGCACAGTAATGCAGTAGGAATGCAAATATTAATGATGATGATGATGAAAAATCAAGTTAGAAGAACAAACCAAACCCAAATTCCTGCTCGAGCCGAATGCCAATAACCAGAAGAGATAGCATATTCGCCAACAAATGAAAAACCCCTCCATGTAACCAATTGCAGGTGATGAGCCGCCACCACTGATGTCCATCAACCACTTTCTGTACATCTAGAGCCCCCATCTTCTGTAGCCTGAAACAATATTTATTAAGTACAATCAGAACCAGTAATTTATTATATCTCAACGATTTTTAAACTTACCAGTCCATGAGTCGTATAGACTGCAAGCAGTATTATCACACGCAAAAAAAAAAAAAAAAAAAAAAAAACAGGAACTTACGAAATGGATGAAGGACCAAGAAGAGGGTTCTCTTTGAAGGGCTGAAAAGAGAACCTACCCAAGAACCGAGCAATACAAGAGACGTAGTTCTTGGGACAGTTGTTGACATACATAGTGATAATAAACATAACAACATTGGCAATCACAACAGCAGGTATTAACCAAGGCCACCATTTCTTGAAAGGCCCAGCTCTTCCATGCACCACTGGACTTGGAGATGATGATGATGCCATTGCCAGCGACACTTGATGATTAGGCGTTTCCATCTCTACTGGGTGTATAATAGAGTTGTTTCCTCCTCTTCTTGAATTCACCCTGGTTTGGATCTCTGATGGAGGAACTGGATATTGCTCTTTCTCCATTGAAAGAAGAAGACGAAAAAGTCGTACAAGAAACAAGAGATGATGATCAGCCTAGACGACTAGCGAATAAGACTGCAAGCAGGATTTAAGAGTGTGTGAATTGAAAAGGGAGGTAGCGATTACGGTCATGAAATGAGGGCGCTTAGTCAGCGGTTTCACCAACTCCTATATTTTGAACGAGACGACACCTTGCGTGTCAACATGTCATTTTTTTGCCCTCCTCATTGCAACAGGTTAGTATTTAAAATCCATCAATTACCTAATCCACTCCTAATTAAGTTGTAAAAATCCTACATTAACATTAACATTAAAAGTAATTAATTATTAACATTAACATTAACAAATAAACTAAAAAAGGATTGGTTGTTGACTGTGCTCTCTCTATTCATATTTCATACTTTCACGTTTCATTATTCACGGCATTGTTTACTGGGTGATTTTATCCTTGAGTCCTTCAAATCTGCTATTTGGTCATCTAACTCCTTAGTGTGTTTTTGTTATTCTTTGGATTGCATGATAATAGCAATGTTAGCTGGGCAGATTTCCATCCCAGGCCCCTCATATTTTTTATATGTTCCAATTTGATCATCTAACTTTTTTTCTTTCAATTTAGTCCTCACAAGTTTTATTTTCACTGCACTCGAATTTTTTTTTTCTTGTGTCCAGTGTGTCAGAGATCACACTAGATTTAAATGACAAGTCATTTTCGATCTGTTTCAATTTATTCATCAAACTTTTCTTTTCAATTTGTTCCCCCACGTGTTATGTTTTCATTGTTCTTGCATTGGAGATCGTGCAGAGCTAAACGACAGGTCAATTTCATATAACCCATTTTCTGATTACTGTAAAAAAATAAAATCAAGAGAACAAGAATTGAAATTGATATTAATAAAAAATTAAAACTTTTTTCTAATATTGCTCAAGGGATACATAAAACTATACTTTAGTCCCTATATTTGTAGTTTTTATATTTGGTTTCTTTTGTTTTTTGATTTTTCATTTTCACATCAAATATTATTTTTTTTTACATTTAAGTCATTGAATATTTAGATATGAGAAAGAAAGTCATTATAAGAATTTAGAAGAGAAAAGGCTCCTGGATGATCTAATTTTGACCACCAATAACTTTGATTTTAATGTTTTGTATATTTGTCTTTAAAAAAAAACTCAATGGAAGTGGTTTTTCACATTTAATGATGTCAAAAAATAAATTGGAATTCAATAAGTTTTTTTATTTGATTTGATTTAGAATTTTTAGATTGATCAAAATATGTTTTGTTGTTAAAAATAAGGTTTTAGATGTTCATAAAGAATGAAAATTTAAATTGCTAGGGTCCAAGAGTTTGAGTTTCGATTTCTTAATCAATAGAATTATCTCCAATAATCAAAAAGGTTGCAAATGGACGATGCATTATCCAAGAAAATGGCTTAATTGATTTCTTAATCAATTGAGCCATCTCCAATAAAACTTGGAATTTCAGGCCCAAACATGCAAGCCCAAACTCTCAATTTATATATTCTCAGCCCTTTAATTTATTTATTTTTTTATCTCTTGCATTTTACAATTAGATTTTTTTAAAAATAAATTTATTAAAATTATTTTTAAATAATTATTCAATTATCCAATATCTTTTATCATAATATTAATAATTGCTTTCCAAAAAATTATATATGAACCTTGAACATTGAATGCATATCAAGTATCTTTTTAGCTTTTTTTTATAAATTACTATATATATATATATATTATAAATTTGTTATTCTAATATTTTTTTAATATGTTGACATAAAAATTACCCATTGATTATTTTTTAATCAAAACTTTCTCTTAGAATTGTATATAATAAGTAAAGGGGTTTTTCATTAAAGAGATACATTTTTTATTCTTATTTTAAATTGTTAAAAAATAGATATTTATTTTAATTGATTTTAGTTTTTATACAATAAGCATCATAGTTCAAAAAAAGATATTGTGAATGCGTGAGCTTGACTTATATCATCTACTTTTCTAAGAGAGTGTTTAGTATTATTTCATTATAAATAATAAGATAAAAGTATTAGGTTTCTCTTGAATCTGAGAAAAAGAGAAAGGGAGTACTCGTGAATTTTGATTGTTAGTGGATTCTAAATATTAAATGGAGCTTAAGATCAAATACATTATTGAAATAGGATAAATTATTGTACTTGATTCTCTATCCATAATTTCCTTAAATTATTGTCTTGCTCCTTTTATTTACAAGTTATTTATTTGTATTGCCTTTGAAGTTTTTATTTCTCTATGGTTTTCAATTTTCATCAAGGCCTGTTCACGTTCCTTGCGAACCTATCTCGTAGTACTTTAATCCATAGTTTTGTAATCCAACCAATCTCGACAGGTTAACTCGGGGCTGAAATTAAATTTGATTAAAAAAAAAATAGAAAAAAAAAAACTCGATATGACCTGGTTAATTTGATAAAATCCGGTCAAAAATCTCATTGTAACCTATTAATTTTTATTTTTTTATTAAAATAATATTATTTTAATTAAAAAAATAACCAAATAACCTGGTTAAAACTCAAAATTCAGACTAGATCCAAAAAGTATGTTTTAATCCTAACATGAAGAGGTATGTCTTTATAATCTAGATATCTCATGACACGTATACACACACATATCAAACTCAAGCCTTTTTCACAAGCCCATGTTTTTATAATTTAAAAATCTAAAAGAAAATAAAATAAAAACTAAAAAAATCCATAAAAAAGGGACAAATTTTCTTGGACATATATTTCAACGCTCAATTCACCTCCTAGTAAAAAAGGATATTTTAATTGACATCTTTCAAGAGTACGAGGGGGTTTTTTTTCTTAGCGGAATTGTTTTTTCCTGGAAAGGTTCATGTGCAATCCTTTGGAAATTATTGAAACCAATTTGTCAAAAGAATGTTTATACGAAAAATGTTTTTGTTTGGGGAGTTTGTTTCTTGAAAAATAATTTTATAGAAAATTATTTTTTAAATTTTTCTGTGTTTATTTGTCATTAAAAAAATTGGTTAGTGAAAAATATTTTTCAGTCAATGAAAAACACTTTCCAGTTAAAGAAAAATTTAGCTTGATTTTTAAGAAAGTGTTTTCCTTTTATTTTGGGCAGAAAACACTTTCTAGAAGTTGTGAAAAATTTATAAATGTCATATTATTTGCCGATTACATCAAATTTGGTCCTCAAACTTTTGATTGCTATATATATATATTTATATTTTGTTTTGAATATTTTTTTTTCAATTTCATCCTTTAGAATTTAATTTTTATATTAACTTTGGTCCTATTTTTTTTTTTTTGCTTTTTCCTTATCATTTTTTAATTGAAATTTTTTATCTATCAAATTTGGTCCTCGTTCTTTTGATTGTTACTTATTTTATTTGAAATAATTTATGAAATGTTAATTATTATTATTTTAATTTCTTCATCTTTCAATTTTTT
>Ga0325402_1005972_pt1 | contig 11460 bp, 6 predicted proteins | sample PopdelMetagenome_22_FD_207212 | JGI IMG/M metagenome (GOLD analysis project Ga0325402, IMG submission 207212) | Populus deltoides microbial communities from Bellville, Georgia, United States - Xylem-PdKOR-R3 | ecosystem: Host-associated > Plants > Phyllosphere > Stem > Wood/Secondary xylem...
CATGAAGTTTGATGAAGGATGCCATTGTGAATCATGTAAGTTTGAAAAGATGCTGACAAATATTCTTTGGCATTATCACAACACAATGTATGGATAGAAACATTAAATTGAGTTTTAATCTCAGCACAAAAAGCACAAAAATGAGAAAACAACTCAGAATGACTTTTCATTAATTATAACCAAGTCATGCGAGAGTAATCATCAACAAAAATAACTAAGTACTTAAATCCAGTTTTAGACGGAACTGGACAAGGACCCCAAACATCAAAATGAACTAATTCTAAAGGAAAACTTGCTCTTTTATTGACTCGAGGACGAGAATGAAGACGATGGTGTCTGACAAACTGACACGACTCACAATCTAATAAAGACACCTACTAAACTGTGGACAAAGTTTCTTTAGCAAAGGTAAAGAAGGATGGCCAAACCGACAATGCACCTTAAGAGGGGTTGTTACACCATAACAAGCTATGGATTTGGGTATTTGAGTGTCAAGAATGTAGAGACCTCAGACTCATGTCCTTTATCAATAATTTTCTTCGTCATAAGATCCTGAAATAAGCAATGATTAGGAAAGAATAAGATGCAATAGTTAAGCGCACGAGTAAGTGTGCTTACAGAAATTAAATTAAAGGACAACTAAGGTAAATGTAGAACAAATGATAAAGGAATCAAAGGAGTTAGGGTAATTGTGCCAGACCTAAGAACACAAGATGTTGACCCATCTGCTAAAGTAACATTAGAGGTGGATGTATTTGACTGAAAAGAAGAAAAGAGATTGGAATTACCTGTCACATGATCCGTGGCACTAGAATCAATGACCCATTTGGAGGATGAGGAAATAAGACAAGTATTCGATTTACTTGACTCGACAATGGTAGGAACGTGAGTAGATGAAGACTTTAAAGATTCCTGGTACTGAGAGAACTTGACAAATTCATCTGCAGAGATAAGAAATGATTTTTCAGATGTATCATTAGTAGATGCAATATGGGCCGAGTGAGTTTTCTGAGTTTTGTTTTGTAGTCTTCTACAATCACGTTTCATATGTCCTGGCTTATGACAATAATGATACACAATCCCTCCTGAATCTTGTGTACGATCAAAATTGCTTGCCTCTCCTTTGTTACCACCTTTGTAATGTGATCGCCCAGCTTCATACTCATTAGTTCGACTGACAAGAGCACTACTATACTGGACAGGTGGAGAACTTTCTGTGCGAAGTACCCTACTAAATGCACCTTGTAATGAAGAGATCTCAGAACTAGAGAGAATTTGAGATTTGGCAGTCTCAAATTCAGAAGGGAGACCAACAAGAAAACTCACGACAACCATCTTCTCCCTTTGACTTTGCTGTATTTTTACATCAGGACTAAAAGTTAACAACATATTAATCTCTTCATAAGTTATTTTAAAATCCATAAAGTAACTTGTAAGAGACCTATCATGTTTTTCTGCATGGTAAAAGGCTTTACACACCTCATAAATGCGGAAAACATTCTCTTTTCCAGAATACAAGAAATCCAGATATTCCATCAATTCGTTGACAAATTCACAATGATTGATCAAGCCAATTACCTCATTATTAATGGAGTTCTGTATCTGCAAGAATAATCAGGCATCCTCGCTCGGCCATCATGCCTGTCTTGAATCATCTTTAGGTGGATCATTAGTCATATGATTATCCTTATCGATACTCCGTAAATAAAGACGAATGGTCTTACTCCAATCCAAATAATTGTTAAAAGCATCTTACACCACCGTCCCTTAACTAATCGTTGATAGGGCTCACCTCAACTTTCTGCAGAAAGTACAATTTTCATTACGGTTTCTTACCCCATAAAAGTTTTTGATTGTAAAACACTCCAGTGATGCTGCTTCTCTCAACCATCATTTTTTTATTCTATGCATAATATACTGGATGTTCCCTCCCTTTCAATCACTTTTCTTTGATTGGATGTTGCTTATAAGAATGGAGTGTCGTTTGGATATTGTTCTCCATATTCTTCATAGCCAACTCAATGATTCTGCTTATACTTAATAGGATGTAGTGATTTCTATTAATCACTTTTTCCCTCTTCTGCATTCCAAAATACATTTTTCACTCTATATCTATCCTGAACAGCCTTGGATTGCACATTTATTCACTCTTATGACAGGTTCAATTCAGCTATGGACGTGTTCCCCAATCTGTTGCTGAAATACGAGGGTATAAGAATATCATTATATTATAGTCTTGAAGCTCATTGCCTTTTGCATTACTATGAGGCATAATTAGTTTCTGTTGTTTAATTTGCTAAGGTTGGTGTGTGAGGATATTAGTGGAGGTCAAGAGGATGTCCCAATTCCAGCTACCAATTTGGTTGATGATCCGCCTGTTGCTCCATCAGGCAAGTTAAACTCTTGAATTTGTTTGCTTAATCAGTTACTATTCTACATATAATGTGAAAGTGGAAGTTAACATAGTTTAAAATCGCGGCCACAATTGTGGCACAGCTGCAGTCAAAGCATTGTGACTGTTGCTTTTTGATTCATTAGTAACTCTAAGTCAATATTCAGTAGCACAAATGTTTAATATCTAATATGCTGAGTTAGAAGCTTGAAAAAGTTTTTCCTCTGAGCACTTGTCAAGGTGACAAGTTTGAAATGTTCTGGTTCCGCGGGCAACAACAAATCTGCTCATTTGGTGTAGCTATCCTTTGCAACTCAATGGATTCTGTATCAAAATTCAAGAGTTTAATAAACTTTGTAAGGGTATTTTTACCTATCTTAAAAACAAAATATTAAATTAAAAATCCCATTTTTTGTTTGAGAGGCAAATTGGTTGGTTGAAGGATAAGGAAACTGAAATGATCTGATTGTTTTAAATCAAGTATGGTATGTGAAAAGGTAAAAGGAATTTACTCCTTAAAATTCTTTTAAGTCCTGGCATATGAAACATATTATTGTTTTGATGTTCTTATTGTGTATATGACACTTGATTCAAATATTAAAAGAATCAAATCTAAAAGGATGGTAAAAAATAAAAGGTTTAGAGAAGGAATGTCTAGTCTTTTGCCGAGAACATTAACTTAGAGCATTGTTATTGTAATATATTGAAACAAATTAATCTGCATGCAATATAACTTTTTTTTTACAAGAAAAATGTTTTCAGGATTGCAAGTTAAAAAAAACTTAGAGATGGAGATGAAGGTGATTTTATCAAAAAAAGAAAATAAAAAGAAAAAGAAAAAAGATGATGCTGTATGTGAGAGAGGTTAGAAATTAAATGGTATCGAGACTTTTTAAATCGTATAAGATGATACGTTTGTAACATTCAAGGATGCTTTATATTTAAAGGTTGAAATTATGAAAAACATTAGAAAGGATTAAACAAGTGAAAGACGTGAAACATGAAAGATAACTTGATAAAATGTGAATAATGAAATGGTTAAAGGAATTAATTAGTATTACATCATGGAAGATGATTTAGTTCTTTGTATTTTACCTTTTCTGATGACATATAACACATGGTTAAATCCTAAAAAAATGGTTGGGTCTTCAAAATGCATGGTAAAATTAGAAGATATATCTGGAAGATGAAAAACTGAAAAATTAGCTAGTATGGAGCATTGTTGAAATCATGGAAGGGAAAAGGATGGATATGTTTAAAGGTCTAAATAAATACCATTTTCGTTTTGATTTTTCTAGCTTACATTAACATGAAGCATGAAGTTTTATGAACTACAGAATTGGCTCAGTATACAACTAGATAAGGGAAGAGGGTTCAAGAGCATTTTTAATGCATTTATGGGTAATGCCAAAAAGAAGTGTGAAATTTGTGTAAAGTTTCAACCAGGGACCCAATTACCAGTGGGTGAGTAAATGAAAATTCCTTCCAGAATTGGAGCAAAATGAAAATTTACAAAATCAGTCTGGACTGGGTTTTTGGCCATTTTTATATTTTGAGGGCCAACTGTATTAGGAACTTGACTGGTTTCCAGTTTTCTCAGTCGATTTGCATACTTGTCTAAGTTTACAACATTGCTTTTAAGTTTTAAGTATGCATGATTTTTTTTTTATTTTATACTTTTCAGTATTACATTCGCTTACAAGCATTTGTGATTTATTACATCTTTTACGATTCTAATTTGTGGTTCCCTAGTTTGTTGTGAGATGCCTTTCCTCTTCCCCAACAAGATCATAGCTCTCATGCCACTTATAGGAACGTTGGATAGGATTTCTTTATTCTAGGATCTGCCCACTTATTATATTAAATCATCTCATGGTTTTACAAATTCAAAAAAACCCTTCCATTTGCAAAGTAAATAATTTATTCCCATAGCTGAGCATAAGTTTTGAAATCTGTTGGATACTGGGCCTTTTGCTTTGATGAATTGTTAGTGTGGGCTGCCTTGGAAAATGTAATGATAGTTTCTCCCATTTTTTCCTACCATCTGTTTGTTCAATCTTGTCTTGATTTGGTCACTGAATTTTTTGTACTTTGGTGCATTTGTTATCCCATCTGTCTTGACCTGCAACCATGAGGCTGTAGCCTCAAGAAGTGTGGTCACTGGTGATACCTAATGGCAGGCCTTCTAAGACCTTGGTTTCTGGGACATTACTTAATTGGACAGACCCTAAAAGGTCATTGGCCTTTTTTCTAAAGATAAAAGGAGCTCTTCGGTATTCTTGATTATGCATTTTGGCTTTGCTCTATTTCTTTCTCATTTGCTATCACTAGATCCATTAATAGGCCTAATCCAGGAGTAGAAAAGTTTTTCCTTCTCTTCTGCCCAGCCTACATTTGAAACCACATTCATGCCTGGGCTTGGCCCTACTTGAACCTCAGATTTTCTAGGACAGGCCTCATGCTTTGTGATTTTTTTTTGAAAACATAAAATCATTTCATAATGAAAAAAATGTTTGAAAATTGAGAAATATGAAAAAAAAAATTAAAACATTCAAGATACCAAAAAATAACCAGTTGTACTAAATTGGAATAGTTAAAATTAGCTTAAATAAATATAAATGTATTTGTATTGGGCTTTGATGGCCAAGCCTAAGCCTAATCCCAGACTGTGATTATAAATGGTACACTGTTTCGTACTTGGAGAGCTGGACTGTTGTGCCTAAACCCCAGGGAGGAGTCAGCTTAAAAGGCATGGCTCTAGCTTACCTAGTGTACCCATAAGAAGTTCTAGATAGCATCCTCCTATGCTGCAAGAATTAATCTTGTGAATTTGAATCCTTGAAAATCTCAGGTTATACCTACTGCAAGTCTCTTCAAATTGCCAAAAATGTGAAGTTTCCTGCAAATGTGAGTGGATGCAACTGCCAAGGGACTTGTGTGGATCCAAGGACTTGTGCTTGTGCAAAGCTTAATGGCTCTGATTTTCCATATGTGCAAATTAATGGTGGCAGGTGAGTGTTATTTAACCATAGATTTAGCAGAACTTAGTCAAATCTTAAATTGTAAAGTCCTTTACAGTCTGTTTACTTGGTTATTCTTGCATAATAGTACTTTTTTTTTGTTTTTTTACCTTCAGGTTAATCGAAGCCAGGGCAGTTGTTTTCGAATGTGGCCCAAGTTGTGGATGTGGACCTGGTTGTGTAAACCGGACATCTCAACGAGGCATCAAGCATCGTCTTGAGGTGTCATTTATATCCATTTCCTTAGAATTGCAATCTTGTTTTCCACTTTGTCAAGTTGATTTAGTTTGCTCTTTCTCTAAATTCTTGCTGGTTAATGTCGACAGGTTTTCCGTACTCCTAAGAAAGGATGGGCTGTTAGATCGTGGGACTTTATACCTTCTGGGGCGCCTGTTTGTGAGTACGTAGGGGCGCTTGTGAGAACTGAAGACACAGATCATGTCTGCGAGAACAATTATATTTTTGACATTGACTGCTTGCAAACAATGAGGGGGCTTGGTGGAAGAGAGGTACCATAACAAACTCCTTGATATACTCTAAGACTGGAAATCATTCCCTTTTCTTTTTTGTTTATTTGTATTCTGCATCCTAGTTGTTTGGTGCAACACGGTGACAGTGGCACCCTGTAGTTATACAGTCAACATTTGATCTCTAGTAAATGGAAGTTAGCTGAATTTCTACTTGGAAGTTGAGTACCTCCCTAAATTGGCAATGTTATCTCTAAGCTTGTTTCTCCTTTTTAATTGAGCGGTCTTATAATATTTGGCCACTGGGCAATTTTATTTTCTTTTCTTTTGAAATAATGCTAATTACATTCAAGTATAATAGCTAATAGCATTAGAAATTAATCATCATTTTAGTTTGGTCATGTGTTTAGCACATATTAATTTACTAAGTACTTGCATGTCATTGGAATTTCTTGTGAAATAAAGTTTATTCATCATTTTTGACATACTTTAGCTTTATTGTTTGCCGATTATTTATCACGTGTTTATTGGTTTTTTTTGTTGTTTATATTTCCATACCAAATGTGTTCTGCTGATGTTTTCTTTTGCTTTTGTTCTTTTGAACAGAGGCGACTAGGAGATGTATCAGTGACAGCAATTAACAGCTTTGATGGAGATGATCAGAAGTCTGAAAGTGTTCCAGAGTTTTGTATTGATGCAGGTTCCACTGGAAATATTGCCAGGTTCATCAATCATAGTTGTGAGCCCAATCTCTTTGTGCAATGTGTCCTGAGCTCGCATCACGATGTGAAACTTGCTCGGGTGATGCTGTTTGCAGCGGATAACATACCTCCTATGCAGGTTATTCACTATTTCTCTGGCTCTGTTGGGTGCTGTGGACATGCTCAATTTTTTTTTATCTGTTCAACTCAAGCTTAGGATAATAGGTACTGTATGTGTATGGATATCAGTTGTAGGCCACCTGGAATGGGAGGAAAACTGTTATTCTCATTCCCAAAATTGCCTGGCTGGAAAACATAAAACCAGAATTCAATCATTTTGGGCATGCAACTGATTTCACAAGACAATTTTAAAACCTGGGCGGAGGATGGTTGTGACTGGAAATGGGACAAAAAGCACACTTCCATAACATCCTGTGTGACCGTGGACAGAAAATAGGAGCTTCTTCCCTTTATTTTGAGTATGTCTGGGGTTGTGGTAGAGTTGTCAGAAAATATTTTCAGTTGTTTGTCCTATTTGAAACTGTATTTCAAATCCCAAGAACAATATGGTTTTGAAAAATCAATCCCAAAAACCTTTGTTGCATTATGTGTTGGATGAATGCCTATCTTTGAAAGGATTTGTGGTGTTTAATCGTCACAGATGGAACTACTTGATAGGCTATAACTATTGATTGTCTTGGTCCTCATGGTTGCATCTGGATGAAGTCATTTGTATTTTTCTCTGTAATAAAAAGATTGACTCCAAAAGACATCTTGAGGTCAGTTTGTCCCCTGGATGTCGTTGGTGATTTTTATCCTTAAAGTTTAAGGGCTAAGAAGTTCTGTTCATGACATTCGCATAACTGTATGAATCTTTGGCATTTGTTTAGGATTGTAACTTGCATTCCACATGAACTTACCAGTTCTGTTGTTTTCTTTCAGGAACTTACTTATGACTATGGCTATGCCCTGGATAGCGTCTCTGGCCCCAGTGGAAAAATAAAACAGATGCCGTGCTACTGTGGTGCAGCAGATTGTAGGAAGCGCTTGTTCTAGTCAGAGTTGGTCAAGCTGCTTTTGTTCATCCAAACTGACCGTCCTGCTCTTTTGACATTCTTGCCGGGGAATTTTGCCTTGCACTAGGGATGTGTACATTGACAATCGGTTAATATAGGGTATATCACACTGCTGCCTTGTGAAAAACATTATCTGATGCAGCCTGCAAGCCCTATTACCACCTTTTTTTAGTGAGATTCATTTTCAACTAAAATCCTGAGTTGTCAGAGGTCACAGCCATGTGTAAACGTTGTAACTCGCGGTAATGAACAGAGAAGAAATTTACATTTTAGTGCTTTTATGAATGTTTTGGAATTATATATGTGAAATTTTCACTGTTTCCACAATGCCCTTGTATATTTCACTGTTTCCACAATGCCCTTGTATAAAGATTTGCAACAGCTGTTTTGCATATAATTTTTAGGTACTGTTTGCGGCTGTGGTTTATCTTGCATTTCATTGAATTTTGATTTTTTTTCCTGTTTCAAATAATTTTTTTTTAGTATATTTAGATTGTTTTAATGTATAAATGTTAAAAATAAGTCTTAAAAATAATTAAAAAATTATTTTAATTTATTTTTAAACAAAAATTATTTTTTAAAAATTATCTCCAAAGACTTTTAATGTGGTCGTTACAATGTCTTCAAGGAGTGGCCCCTTTGATTTTAGTATCTTGTTCAAGCCAAGTTGTGCCGGTCATTCACTGCGTGTATGTCAGGCTTTGGATGAATTTACTGATGAACTGTTCAGATAAAACTCTGTTATCATTATGCGACGGGCAAAATGTACAGTCGCTGTTTTGTATAGTAGTGTTCAATTTTAAGTAGGGAGTAGCCCAATCCCCAAAGTGGCTAGCAATGGAAGTATCTCGATGGTTTCTTGACAAACAGCTGCAATGATTAGTGGTGGTAGTATTCTTCCTTGGCCAATCCGCAGCATAGCTGAAAACTTGCCCATGAAGTAATACTCCTCAACTATAGAAACCAATAGTATGTATTTTGCCAGCATCAATTCTAAAACAAAACATGGGCTAGAATCCAGCACGATATTAGTATACAGATACTTGAGTCAGAAGCATTTAGTATACAGGTACTTGAGTTGGAACCGTAAGAAGAAACGTTAGGTTACAATAATATGGAAGCTATCATGTTCAAGCAAATGCCAGAATGGTTCAAGTTAACTCATGTCTCCAACTTGGCCTTTGTCCTATACTGACGGTCTGGTCTCCGGGAACTAGTCCTATCAGCTGCTGTTTCTGGTTTATCTTCCTCCATGGCACAGGTTTCAGTATCAAGGTCATCGCCAGCTGCAATCCTAAGAGGCACCCCTCTCCTAAGCTTGAAGTCTTCACTGGCATCATCCCGGTTTTGTTTAGAATCAATGAAGTTATCAGTCAATGTAACAGCACAAGTTTTCTTTTTTGGTATGAAGGTGAATGGTTTTGAAAGATCAACAGGATCGTCATCTGGATGTAATTCTGCAGTCTTTGCTTGCCGCAGCATCTTGAGGAAGTCCATATACGCTCCTCGGTTTGATTCTTCATCTACATCAGTTGATGAATCAAAAGTATAGTGTGTATATTTCGAAGGATTTCGCATGTGATCCGGAATTCCAGAAGGATAATCTGGAGAAAAATGATACACTATGGTTTCTTCTGTTGAATCAGTAGTTTCCATCTGCGTGTCTTCAACTCCATCATACTCTTCATCATTACCGTCTTTGCATTCCGGGTCAAACCGGACACGCTTTCGTAACTTAGAATCCAAATCATTCTCGATCGTCTTGGAATCCAATTGAAAATCCTTCTTCCTCTTCAAAATGGATTTCAGATTACCAGCATCAGATACACTAGTATTTTCCTTTACAGTAACCCTCAAAGAATCCATCTTTTTAGCTGCTTCTGCATCTTCCTTTAGCCTAATTTTTGCAGCAAGGTGATTAGCACGCGGATCCCTAGCAACATCCTCAAATGAACTAGGAATCTCATTTCCAGAATCAATATCTATACCATAATCTTCCATTGCTGTCACATAAAGGCGTTCGTCTCCAGCCTTTTCCCTGCCAACAGCTACTTTGTCATAATGATCTTCCTCTTCCTGCCAAAAGAAATCATAATTCTATCCGTAAGTCATCCCAAATCATATCCATGAGAATAAAAAAATATTCCCTATTGATACTCATCATCAAGAACACATAAGTAAATCCCACTAAACCATCATCTTACATTTGTTTTTGCTATAATTCTACCGGGCTTAGAGATACCCACAATAGCACTTATGTCGGGACCAAAGCTTAGATTACCTTCTTGACATAGATTATTATACAATGTATGTGTGCGTTCTAGCTCAAGAAATCAGATTAATTAATCACAAGAAAAAAGAGCAGCAGCGGCAAAATAACATGATAATCAACAAGGAGGAAACACATAATTGAGGAACAATTAATTAATGAATACCTCATAATCAAGAGTACAATCCAGGCCAATAGATTTCTTGATGTCCCATTCTTCATCGGTATAATCTTCGGGTTTGAGTTTCGAGGCGCGTGACTCCTCCTCGCCGTCGTCTAGATCATCAAGGTCTCTTTCGATCTCATCAGACTTGAAATCCATATCGTGGGGTCTTTCTGGATTAAAGTACGGTTGGGGTTGGGTTTCGATTTCAGGGCTGTCCTCCTTGCGGTCTCGAATCCATTGGTTTCGCTCGATTTCTTCGTCAGTGAGACGCCATAGAGAGCTTATAGAGGAGGAGGAAGAAGAGGGTTGCTGGGTTTGTACTGTTGAAGAAGAGAGGGAACCGAAGGCTTTCTCCACTCGGGCACTGAAACTGTCTTCCATGGAAATGGGAGAGAGCTTGGTTAGCTAGCTAGGGTTTTATAAAGCTTTTGACTTTGACCCTGTCTCTGTCTTGACGGAGTGTCTGTCTTATGAAGATAAGGAAGGAAAGGCGCTTTCCCCACTCTCCCTCTTGTGCTTGATTGATTTTATTGGTTTTGATCCATCAGTCCTTGTTTTTGTGTTAATTTGTTGAATTGGTCACCATGGAAAATATTTATTCTATTATACCCCCCTACTCATCACATTTTGCTAATTGGACTAAATTGTAAGCAAATTTACCATTTGTTGAAATTGAGTTGAATTGACCAAATGTTTGATGATTTTTTTTCAATAAGGATCAATTTGTCAATGGGTCAACTGGGCTATTTTTAAAGGCTGGCTAGTTGGGCCGAGTAAGCCTTTGGATCTGAACCAAATGAAAATACTGACCTGGACCAAGCTCTTCGCCAGTATTCTCAATGGTCCTTCCCTCGTGTCTTGTGCTAAGATTTGATGATGGACCAGGCTAATCATGGGCCCATTATGGAGACCAGTATTAATCTTGAATCCACTGGCTGTGCTTTCGGTTTGGGCCTGAACATGGGGTGCTAAGCCTACGGCCCAAGAGTAGCGAGAGACACAACTGGCTCGCGCTGAAAACAACACCAATTATTTTATACTGATATTAAATATATACTATGTTGCTAAACTTGTCATTTACTACCTGTCTCATCCTCGATCCATTATTTAGTTATTTCGAGGAACGAGGTTTTAAAAATTTTAAAAATTTTATATATTTTTAAATTGTTTTGATGTATTAATATTAAAAAAAATTATTTTAATATATTATATATTTTTTAAAAAATACTTTAAATCACAACTATTTATACAATTTTAAATACCATATTCATCAAAGATTAGTCCATTAAACCTACTATATGAGCATTAATATGTTGTAATGGGAGGAATGTCTAGCTTCTAATGCATTTTAAAGATAAACCAGAAATAT
>Ga0325402_1005974_pt1 | contig 11458 bp, 7 predicted proteins | sample PopdelMetagenome_22_FD_207212 | JGI IMG/M metagenome (GOLD analysis project Ga0325402, IMG submission 207212) | Populus deltoides microbial communities from Bellville, Georgia, United States - Xylem-PdKOR-R3 | ecosystem: Host-associated > Plants > Phyllosphere > Stem > Wood/Secondary xylem...
GATGCTTTATGATGGCCACTTCCTTGAAGGCATTGGAGCTCTGGACTAAAATCCAGATTTCTCTTTAAACTCCATGTTTGAGAAACCTAATATTAGAAAGGGAGTTGATTATCCAAACCTGGGGATATTGCTGGAGTAATTCATTCAGAAGTAGATCAAATATAGCTAGCGAAAGGCATTGTCCTGATAAACCATTCTCCCAAGCCAAGGACAGAAGCTCCCAACCATGGGGGCATGAACACACTAGTCAGGAAGATGAAATAGATGTAGGTCACAAATCCAAGGCCCACAAAGTAGTCAGAAAGAAGTTTTTTCAGAACAGAGAAGGCATATATAGTAATAATTACTTTCACAGCCCATGTTAAATTGCTATAGTACCATGTCAACAGTTAGAATTTCTAGCCAGCTCGGACACAGATAAAACCAGTGGACTGGTTTTACTTTATTTATATCCTCAACAAGAATCACAAAAAACACAATAATTTCACTCATTTAAGTAAACGTAATATGCTCTAGTAGCCATGACAGAATTATTGCTGAGCACAGTTGATTCTAATAGCTCAAATTGAATATCCTTCAAATCTATTCAACAGATGCTATGGTTCTGCATGGCTGAAATGACACCGAGTATTTTAGCAGCTGGGCCATTCTGTTGCTAGACTAAACAGATGATCCCACATGATCCCACTGCCAGTAGCTGGGGTGGCATTTTACTTCCAACTGATTGTTTTGAAAAATTGCATTGCCCCCTTTATATAAAGAGCATCCACTATGTCCAGATTGTGCCTTCAACATTAAATAAATGTTCAAAAATGCAGGTATCTAAGAGAACAGAAAGATAGAAGCAAGCAAACTGTGTAATAGAGTGAAGGAATGTTGACACCAACCAAATATATTGACTCCAAAATGAGCATAGATCGGAGAGAAGAACCCATCCACAAGACTAATAAACCACCAAAGGATGCGGACTGTGATGGCTACAGGAAGCAGGATGGCACTGCAAAAGCAAAGCAAAGCAAATTATTGTTATGCACCAAGTAAATAAAAATTTAATAAAATGTTTCAAGAAACCTCCAAAGGATATGCGGAACCATGTGATAATGTGAAGCGTTAATATCTACAGTTCTTGATTGTAGTTGAAGGCTTACAGTATGACATGTATGCACAGAGATAGTCCATGGATATGACATTTGACTTAGCATGAAAACCTTGAATCGTGCAAATATTTCATGACTCGCCAGCACTGCAATCATTGAGTTTGGAATACAATTCACGACTTAATTTGCAAAGACTGGCACTCAAGCAAGAATGCAGGGGACTAGACGAGATAAATTCGTGAGGGAAGACCAAGAAAGTAACCATATATATTCCAGATAGTTACATAATTACCAGAATGGAAGACAAACAGATTCCTTCCCGCCATATTATTGATTTATAATGTCTTGTATCGCTCGAGAGAGTGAAGAAAATTTCCACACAACCGGTAAGGACTGCGAGAATGAGAATACAGATGCAAGTGCTGAGAATTCTATGCACTCGGCAAAACTCTAAGACACTGTCATTTACGTAGCCTGGGAAAATTCAATGCCATTTCTTTCCAAGACAGTGTCTTAGAGTTTTGCCGAGTGCATAGAATTCAGAGGAAGAATTAGTCCTCACCGGTTTTCTTAGAGTTTTCAGAGGAAGAATTAGAGACTCTTCCTTTGGTAATGATATTCTTAATATTTTTATCAGGATCTTGAATGGGTTTCAAACGCTCAAGATCGCTGTCTCTCGTTGTCATTTCTCTCTGTTTTTTCTCCTCTTGATTCTCCTCTCCCTTGCAAGCAGAGAATAAAGAATGCGTCCTCTTTCTAAAGAACCTGCATAGACACGCGGGAGTTTTAACTGCCTCGAATAAACAATTGCTGGCTCCCAACTGGGCTTCAAGTTTCGATCAGCGCCATATGTCCCAACTGTAATTGTAATTCTTATAATTACAGTTACAATTATAATTATAAGAAAAACTAAAACGGATTTTTCATGTGCAGAAACATTGTACACCCATACATGGTGTACTGTGGATTGAATGTTCGTCCACAGTGCGTTTTCTTATTGTTGATAGTAGTTGATAGGGCACATAAATGTACGGTTTAGTCCCCTTAGATTTGCTTTTTTCTTCAGATCCCTCTAATTTTAGGTGTTTGCATTAAAGGTACAAAACTTCATTTTTAATGTATTTCAATCCCTAAATGTTGGGAGATGAAAGATAAATTTTTCGGAAGAATGGAATCCAGTCATAAAAGAAGCTGATCTTGGTGTGATTTTGTTCATTTACCATACTGAAAAAACTAGATTGAAATTAGGGATGATAATGAATATCTATAGATCATATTTCTTAATATTTATACATTACTTATTATCCATAGGGTTTGTATTTCAATCCCTAAATGTTGGGAGATGAAAGATAAATTTTTTGGAAGAATGGAATCCATCATAAAAGAAGTTGATCTTGGTGTGATTTTGTTCATTTACCATGCTGAAAAAAACTAGATTGAAATTAGGGATGATAATGAATATCTATAGATCAGATTTCTTAATATTTATACATACTTATTATCCATAGGGTTTGTATTTCAATCCCTAAATGTTGAGAGATGAAAGATAAATTTTTCGGAAGAATGGAATTCAGTCATAAAAGAAGTCGATCTTGGTGTGATTTTGTTCATTAACCATGCTGAAAAAACTAGATTGAAATTAAGGATGATAATGAGTATCTATAGGTCAGATTTCTTAATATTTATACATTACTTATTATTCATAGGGTAAGAAATTTAGATATTCATACACTATTCATTGAATTTCAGGTATTCATATGAGTATTCATCATCTATTATTATTTATTATTAAATAAAAAATAAAATAGTTAATATATATTTGAAGTATATATATGTATGTTAAATGATAAGATGGTAAATATTATACATGTATACGCATTTTATATTAATATTAAGATATGTATGTATCATAGTGAATTAAAAAAATGCAAATGTTCTACAAATACATCTATATAATATAAATATATATTTTGGATCAGGTTTCAGACAAGTTTTAGGTAGGGTTTAACAATATCCATATCCTATTTATTATCTTTCAAGTAAGGTAATAATCATTTATTTGGGTTGGATCGATATTCATCTATTTGGGTTGGATCGATATTCATCGAGTTCGTATTAAATTGTCATTCATAATTGAAATTCTTAAAATTTATTTTAATTTGATTTAATTTTGAGTTTTTGAACTGAAATATTTTAGAGTTGAAATTGGTGTTATTAAGCTTCATAAGATGATTTTAGGGTTTTTTTTAATAAATGTTTTTTGAAATTTAAATTTTAAAGTCCAAAATATTTCGATCCCTGTTTTTTTTTACTCTATGAGATGGTCAGAATTTGTTAAGGAGATGATAGGTATTGTTGTGAAAAGTTTGAGATAATTTCATCCTTAATCATCTCTTCGTCCATCAAATACAAATAAATCACCGAATATGATACAGAATATAAGAGGATAAAAACACTTTCCTCTTCAGCCACTCACCCCAACTCCAATGAAAAATGGACTATTTCAGAACCTAGAACGGAGCCAAAGAGCTCAAGTCCAAGGACAATCAAGCAAAACATGCAGTGTGTGAGAGGCTAAATTATAAATGGGTATGAAAATATAAAAAATAAGTATGGGGTTGCTTGAACTAGAGGAACTAATTTATTTATTGCTTAAAAATATAGTGACTAAGTTATAATTTACTCGAACTAAAAGATTGACAAAGTAGCTAAGCGAAACAAGAAACAGTAATTGAATTGGCAGCTCGAAAATCTTTGATGAACAAGAAAAGAGATGATAACAAGGTCGAAACTGGTGGAGCAACTGAGAGAGAGAGAGAGGGAGAGAGGGAGAGGGAGTGCCAGATCCGATCCCAACACAAGCGTTCTTCTCTCACCATCTTTTCTCCTAAACCCCCATCTCTTCCTGGTATTTACTCTCTTTATTCCCTTTTTTTTCAAATATTTATGATTATTGTCTAAGCTTTTTATATTTTTTATTAATTTTTAATGCCCCAGTTTTTTTTTAGTAGAATAGTAATTAGGATTTGTAAATTATGATTATTTGTCATTAGGAGAATACTGATTGGAAACTGTAGTCTTTGTAGTTTCTTAGAGTTAGTATTGCTATTATTGTGAAACAGAGAATTTTGGAAATTTATTTACACTGTGTATTAGTTGAATATAGAGACAAGTTTTAGTTTTGAAACAATTTCGTCGAGAGGTACAGACCTGAACAGGCTTTGATAATGGTGTAGACTGTAGACATTGTATGTCAATTGTGCAAAACCCTTTTTCAGGGTTATATATATCGAGATCGAGCATTTTGAAATAATTGTATTTTAAGCTTTTGCAATTTGTAGTTGTAATCGACAATTGAGAAGTCTTCAATTTTTATTGAAGCAGCTTTTAGTTTTTCTTTTGATTTTGTGGAGAGCGAAGGTTGTGTTCTATCCAAATAGACTTGAATCTTTTATATAAAAATGGTATTTGATTTAGTTACTAAATCATTGAATTAGTGAATCGTTCTCTTGATACCGAAGTTGTTATTTTTCATTCTTTTGACTTCTCTTCAAAAGTTGAAATTGTCGTGCTCCATGCTGTAAAGATTCAAAGATCACACTGAAGATATCATAGGGAGGAAAATTGTATGAAATTAGTTTTAATACATTTTCGTAGTATGATGCTTTCTGCTTGTCTATTTTTTGTTATCAAACTGTTGTTCAAAATGAACAAGACTTTGCACTATTCTTTAAAGAATGAAAGCATGGCTGAAACTACTTGGTCTCAGAGTTTCTGTGTGATGCTTGCGTGTGTTGTTTCGTGGAAAGGAAGAATAGTCTTCATTACAAGAAGTTGGTTATTTCCTTTACTGTTTTGTAATTAAGACAGAAGTCCTTATGTTTTATTGTCTTCTATCTCGCAAGTTTCCACAGTTATTATTTCTTTCCATGACCACATCCCATCAATTTAGATGATCCCTAAAGTTTTTTTTTTTTTTGGCCATGTTTCAGGGCTCTGGGGCAAGCCATTAGATAAATACCAGGCAAAAGTTGATCCAGTTACATGCTGTGATAAAAAATTGTTGAGCCATACAACTCCAGTTCAAACGGAATTAAAATGAAACAAACCCTGATAATCGTTGGATGTGAAAGAGGCAACCAGATTCTTCTTCAGGGTAAATATTTTTTTGATTTGTTACAGCCTCCTTCATTCAAGTTTCTGCTGCGAATTCAGATGACTTAAAATTTTTAGGAACTTTCTGTAATTATATATGTCATCACAACTAATGATTGCAACCTTATTGGTTTCCTGTTAGCTGCTAAGTGTATTAGATATCACTGTGTGTTGCTGACATTAAGTGTAAAATCTTCCCTTAATTTCATGCAGGGCTGATGTCACTGTAGCAATCTTTTGGGCCTTAACATTAAGTATGCTTGTCATATCATCTTACAAGGCACTTTATTTCCGACATTTCTGGCTTTTGTTTCTCATAACATGTCTTGCAATTTTTCTTCCCGTACATCTGAGAAGTTCAAGGGCCCAGAATAGGGAGAGAAGATTGTCATTGCCTTTGTCCACGTGAACATGCTATGGCATTGAAGCATTTCAACCATAGAGCTTTGTAATTGGAACTTATCATTCACATTTGATTCCTGTGGCTTATTGGAAAAAATTATAAAACTCAGAGCACTGATCTTGGTCAACCTGGATTTGTCCTGCCCTCTCAGATAGATGGTATGATTCTTTTGTTTATCCTTCATAACCATACACAGAAGCTATGAAATTTTTCATAACACTTTTTATTAACAAATGTGAAAGTCTATACATCTGAGCAAAGTTTAGGAGCAGTTACCTGTTAATCTTTCGAGTATTTACATTGTAAATTTAGTCCTATTCGGAAAAACTATCACAGCATGCTGTCAAGATTACTGTGTTGTAATAAGCTATTTACATGAAATAGAGAAAGACATAATAGACTCTCTCTCTCTCTCTCTCTCTCTCTCTTGCTCGTTTCAAGATTGTCATTGAGCTTGAATCTAGAATACTCCAAGGCTGTTCCTTGCTTTATTATTTAAGCCAAAGCCCTAGCCTTTCAAACGAATAGGGGGGAGGAACTGGCATTGGGTACTCGTAGCTATGGGTGCAAGTAGGTACCGGGACCCAAACTGATCTGAATTGGACTGACCGCAACTTGGTTCTTCAGTTTGGGTCTGGATTGGTATTTTCTAAGCTTGTGTCGGTTCTTGGGTAGGCATATTGGCCAATCCTACCTTTATCTTAAATTAATGCCATGTGTTTAATTTATATCAGATTGAACCTTATGATAATGAGTTTGGCACACTGGATACCTGTTGTGGACATCTTATGCGACAACTCATGTGACTTGTCCATCAATTCTCTCCCCCCCCCCCCCCCTCCCCCACCTCTCCTGCTCATTTCAAGATTGTGGCAGGTCTATTTATCACAGCCAATTAAGACCACTATTAATTGTCTTTCCCTCCTATTTTCTCTATCTTGTACTCTCCTCCTCTCGAGACAATTATCCCCTTTTTTTATATTGGTGTTTATGTCAAGGTTGTGGAATGAAACTGATAATTAATATAAGAATCTGGAAACTTTAGCATCTGGATGGAAATTGTTAAAAGAATGGTTGATGATACTCAAAAGTTTTTGATTGCTTTTAAGTCAATGGATTGCAAAAGGAGGGAATTGTTGGATTAGGAAGGAAATAGAACTTTGAACTGATTATTACCAATTTAATCTGGGTTCACATTGTTACAGACAAGAGCTTTTTTCAGTTCTGAGTCCATTTTATTGGAGGTTTTAGTGCGGTTTATTTGTCCAAAAACCTCTGGCAGAGTTTACCTGCAACCTCAGGACGGGATCCAATAAAAAAACATAATAGGTACAATTCATCTTGTGAAGCGACTTCTTGATGCTGTTTTCGCATGCTTCTTCATGTTGGATTTTTGGTGTTCTTGCTGTTCCCTTCCCCTATGACAGAACCTCCCCCTACCCCAAAAGCCCTTTCTTTTCTAGTATGCTACTTGAGGAATACTTGGTGCAATGTTAGAGGCCCAACTAAAGGTGTTAAAGCAGTGATAGTAGAGTCCTTCGTATATATTCATGGGACTTTTGAGTATTCATATGTATAAGGATAATTTGTAGAATACAGCTCATGTGGTATTACTTTTTTTCCATAATTTGGAAGATAATGTCTAGACCATGTTAGTAAATATGAAACCATTCAGTTTGAAAAGTTTTATGTTGTTATCAAATGCAAGTGCGAAGGAGCATATTAACTTTGGTACTTTCTTTTCTGATTTTTAATGAACAGGTGAAATATTGGGTACTTTGATTGTTTTCATTTGCTTTTACTGTGCCAAAAAAATCGAATTGTTTACTAAGTATTAGGGTTTAAATGTTGTCGATACTTTTGCTTCAAAGTCGTGTTTACTGTTTGAATCGATTTTATTAATTATGTAACATTTTTTGTGCTTAGACCATTAACCACTGTCTCAATTCAATCCTGTCACATGATATTGTATAAATATTAACTCCTTTTGCTCTCGTCGATACTTTTGCTTCAAAGTCATGTTTACTGTTTGAATCGGTTTTATTAATTATGCTACATTTTTTGTGCTTAGACCATTAACCACTGTCTCAATTCAACCCTGTCACATGATATTGTACAAATATTAACTCCTTTTGCTCTCGTCGATGCTTTTGCTTCAAAGCCGTGTTTAGTGTATGAGTCGGTTTTATTAATTATGCTACATTTGTTGTGCTTAGACCATTAACCACTGTCTCAATTCAATCCTGTCACATGCTATTGTATAAATATTAACTCCTTTTGCTCTCTTTTAAATCAATTGAACAAAAACTAGATGGAATATAAGAAGCATAATTGGCATTGAAAGAATAAAGTAGGTGTGTCTGTGCCTGTATAGTTTTCGTGGTCTTCAAACCAATGCTCTCATGGTCCCCCAGGGGACCATTCTGGTCCGTTTCCTCAAACATGACTCAGGATACCAGTTGTCATGAGCTAGGGAAGAGGAAAGTAGGAGAATAACATGAAATGGTGATGTTGATGGGCTGCATACAGGCGACATGATTACTCTTAATTAATGAGTATATGGCCCCAACATGCCTCACGAAGGAATGCAGGGGACCGTCTTCTCTTGGCCTGCATATGAATATGATCAATGTCCATAAATGATTGTTTCATCACACCACTTCAATTTTCTGATATTTTCCTGTATGGTGCTTTTAGTTGAATCCCAATAATGTCTATCAATGATTCATCGGGTCTCGTATTCATTTTTCTAACCATAGATTGATTAATAGACAGCGTGGAGTGTGGATCATCACTAGTTGCTCTCTCTGAATTTTTAGCTATTAGCTCTCCACCTTAACTTCGAGTTACCATGTGATAATTCTGATTGGATAACTGGCAGGTTTTGTGCTTCTATTTGCCAACTGTGTGGGTTAGGTCTCACATTTTTGGATAAAAAGTAGCGAGCTACCTTTTGAATGCAGGATATTGTAGTCGTCAATGGTATAAATATATTATGCATACTAGTGGCTCATTATGATAGGATCTGTCAGCTTTCATTGCTGCATACTAATGGCGCATGGGATCTGTTCTGTTTGTCAAAAAGTTGATGTTAGTGGAACCAGAAAGTACCTTTGTAAAACATGCTGTTTGCATGAACCGCAGTTTCTTCCACTATAGATTACATGGATGATTTTTCTTTCCTTTTCACCCCGCTTTGAGATAATGTAATGTTGCAGTCGGTGAGAAGAAGTGATTAAGGTGTGCTTGGCAGGTAATGATGGCCATGATTTGGTTGGAAGTGAGGGAGTTGTGCTTGCGCAATAATGTGGCCATGCTAGGGTTTTGTTTTGATGTCTAGATTTTCCAAAAATCATGGATTAGTCTACTTCTATGAACCACGCACGCCCTCAGGAATTATTTGTAGGACACGTATATCATTAGACCTTCCTCTTTGACACTTGCATCCAGGATTCGCGTGCAATAAAATCCCAAATCCAGGAAAAAGGTGACGAAGGATTTTGCGGGAAACATGCTGCTGATCTTATATAATCCCTGGGTCTCTCTATCTTTTATCGAGTCTCTTATCAGTTTTGAGATGTTGATTGGAGATCTATCCAGAGAACAGGAAAACACTGTTCTATGAGTCATCTTTTCAATCCAAATTAGGTTTATTTGCCGCAAAATCGCTAGGCTAGCTTCGCTTTTATTCGCTGATAAGACAAGGCAATATATTCTCACTTTTGCCTCAAAGGCCTATATTCTCGGCCAATCAATCAATACTCTTCCACTAAGTCCAAATAATTGGAAAATTTAAATATTTTTTAAGGTTCACCTTTGTCCTTGTGCCATCATGAAGCCTTTAATTCCTGTGCTAAAATATTATTGATTAGGCATAATATCAATTGATGCAGGGGCTGTGCTAAGGGCAAGTGATGCTGTGTGATGCAATGTATGATGGATTCTAGCCATCCATGTGAATCACAAAAATACAAGTGAAGATTTGCATGCATGGTTCTGTCTTGGCAGAATCCTGGATGCAAGAAAATATCAGCTTCGCATTAAACTACCATTTGTCGGTGGGTGATTGTTGTCTTAATGCGACACGGCCGAAAGCCGAAAGGAAAGGGAGCCCTACTGGGTTTTTTCACAGCCAAATAAAAATGGCTAGATTTGTTCCGTTCTTTTTTAAGTTCAAAGTTAAAACTTTAGATGTTTCGCTTTCGATGTTCAGGAAAGCTTTTAGTACACTGGAAAGTGAGACGTCAGAGTATTTTGTCACTCTGTAAACCGTTCACTGTCCTGGAAGGCCACACTAGAATATTTGCTAGCCCTTGGGCAGGGCTGCCCTTGTTTGACTTCCTCTTGCCTGCCGCATTTTGTAGGCCTGTGTTTCCTTGGTTCTTGCGAGTTGCTAAAGGAAAAGCTACCATTTTGGACCAGTAGAAGGTAAGGTAGCAAGCACCACGTGATTCTCAAGCCACCACCAAACCAGCAGGATGGACGTTGCTTTTATTATTATTGAACCTCCCAAGAAAATGTCGTCCAGTCATTGTTGTGCTTCACTTGCTACTTGTATCACCGCGACATGAGCTTATAGGGAGGTTCTTCCACCGCCTGTGGCCACCTGACTGGCGCAAGCAGCCGTTACGTGCATGTCCTGACTGTTCCATCTAAAACCACAAGTGGTGTCTATACATACCGATCTGCTAGCGTATACAGGCAACGTCTGGTCTAGATGGAACAGCTGTGACAGATGCGAATACTCCCTGCAATCCCTTTGGTCATCAATTTACCACACAATTCATAAAGGTTTCACATTGTTTAATCTTGCAAATCAAGAGAGACAGGGCTAGCTTGAGTTTGAGTCCCATTTAAGCATTACGCAGCAATAAACCTCAACCCTAAAGTATTTGGGTCAACTCTGCACATACCTTTTGCTTCATTTATACTATTTTATCTCATGAACTAGCTAAAGTTAAGGTATTACTCCGAGAGTAAACGATCCATTTCGAGTGCTTTAATGACCCAACCATTACAATAACTGATTGTTCTTAAGATGTTTAGCTTTGTTATGTCAGCATGGCCCTGAGTTAAGCCAGGAGAAGGACAAGGAGTGTTATTATTACGGGAAACACCATGATTTAGAGAGGCCCTCCAAGATCCACTTGGCTGCTGCCAAATGAAATGGAGAGAAAGACCATGCACCACAAAGGCTAGAGACACTGGTCAAAGATTGTGACTCTTGTTTTTTTTTTCTCCTTCCCTCACAGGTAGAGCCCAGATTGCCATCATTTCCCTTGGAAAATCATTGAGCATCGTGCGGCCACGTTTTCTGCTATAGCCGCGCGTGGGCAATGATTGAGGTCTCTCTGTTTGCGCAATCAAGATGGAGTTTGATGTTGAGAGATGCAACCCTTCACCAAACATCCCTTCTCCACAGAAAAAAGAAGATTTTAATAATTAAATGTGATTTTTATTTATTAATTAAACACAATTAATTTATTTGTACCATGTTGTTGGTTGTTGTATCCACTAGTCGGAAATCAGAATAGTATACAAAGTCTTTTTACTTCAAATTAAATTTACTCCAAAAAAAAAATGTTTTTTTTTAAATAAAATAATATACACTCACCGAAATCCCATAAACTATTCAAAATGCATTGTCAGCATGCATGCATGGAACACGGGCATCCAAGGTCAACAAAAGCTTCTCGATTTAAAATAAGAATATACCTTAATAGCAACAAGCTAAAAATATTTTCAATGAACATATATATTATGTTTTTGTTTTTTTTTTTATATATATATATAATTATTAGGT
>Ga0325402_1005977_pt1 | contig 11457 bp, 9 predicted proteins | sample PopdelMetagenome_22_FD_207212 | JGI IMG/M metagenome (GOLD analysis project Ga0325402, IMG submission 207212) | Populus deltoides microbial communities from Bellville, Georgia, United States - Xylem-PdKOR-R3 | ecosystem: Host-associated > Plants > Phyllosphere > Stem > Wood/Secondary xylem...
GCCCTTAAATACAATTTCAATCAAATATTGTGGCTGCCGTCCAGGGTGAGAAAGACACCAATCACAAGTAGAAGAGTTCCCCAGTACTTTGCCAAAGAAATCTTTTTTGTTTTTTGAAGAATTTTATAAGCTTTTTATGTGAATGTATTTTGGTGTTATTATTATTGTTATTATAGACCACTCTCATAACAATAAAATAAAATAAAATAAATTCACTTTCCCTTTCAAATTAGTTCTATTATTATTATTATTATTATATGTTAAAATAAATGGTCAGTCAAAATGACCCACCTGGTTCGTAAAAGTCAAACATCATACGCGCACTCTTACAACAAGAAATAATTAATGAAGTCTTAAACGCAGACAAGAAAAGTCTTCATCTTTCCCTTTCTTTACAGTTTTTCCTTATAATTTCCTCATTTTGTTTTCGATTCTTTTTAGGGTTTATCTTTCAATCCAAACTAAATAATCTTTCCCTCCTTCAATTTATTTCTATCTCTGCCATTGCTTTTTTCTGGATTTATTATTGTTAGTCTTAATCTTTAGCTAAAATTCATTTTAATTACACTGTTAATCACATTACTTGTCTTTGTTTCCTTATTAGATCACAATTATTATAAGATTCCATGAAATTTCTTTTTCAAAAGGTTTCAGTCTTGATACACCTTTTTTCTCTCCTCGTAAACCCTCTTTTTCTTCAAGGTTAGTTCATAACAATCCAAGAAGACACTTTTTGTGGCTTATCATTTCAGGCTCGTGTAAAATCTTTGTAAGTTGCAAGGATTTTACGTTAAAAAGAATTCTGGGTTTTGTCTGTTATTGTCTGAAGTTTCTTGTAAAACTTGTTTGATCGGTTCTTTCAAATAAGAAGCGCCAAAAAAGACTTGTTTTTGGTGGTGCTGTTGTATTTTTGGCTTCAAAATATTAGTGGGTTTGATTCAGTTTTTATTTTTATTTTTTATACGCGCGCGCGCGCACTAAAGTTTAAGCCTTTTGTTTGTGTATTATGGGAGGAATGAAGCTTGTGGTTCGTCTAATAGAGGCAAGGAATTTGCCACCAACGGATCCAAATGGATTAAGAGATCCATATGCCAAGTTACAGTTAGGAAAGCAGAAATTTAAGACAAAAGTTGTAAAGAAGAACTTGAACCCAAGCTGGGGAGAGGAGTTCAGTTTTAAAGTGGAGGACTTGAATGAGGAACTTGTAGTTGGTGTCTTGGATGAAGACAAGTACTTCAACGATGATATTGTTGGGCAGATTAAGGTTCCAGTTTCGCATGTTTTTGATGCGGACAATCAGTCACTTGGCACTGTTTGGTACTCACTGCAACCCAAAAACAAGAAGTCCAGGTTCAAGGAATGCGGTATGTTGATTCCTTGTAAACCAAATTCTTGCCTTCTGTTGTTTTGTCAATTCTGTGCTTTAGTGCGTGTTACCTTTTTGAATGTATATGACTTGTGAAAGCTATTTGGTCCTCTTGTAGTAGCAATGCTTAGGTTTATTTCTGTGTTTTCCATCTTAATCTTCTGTCCTTAGCTAAGGTTGTATCCTGTTTGATGTTAGAGTTTTGATTGAGTTGTGTGTATTTGATTCTGATTTTTTTTAACCTAGTTTAAGATCTTGCTTTGGAGACGCAGTTAAGAATTCAGATTGTGCAGTACTTGTTTAAAATGTTTTCTTCACACATTTGATGTATAACATTACTGATTGGAATTGCATGCTCATCTTTTATTTTCTCCAACAGGTGAGATTCTTTTAAGTATATGTTTTTCTCAATCTTTTCCTGACTCAAATTGCAATGCTTCACAATCGAAGAAGAATATGGATGTAATGCGATCTCCGTCTAGGTCTTTTAATGGGACAAACAACTCATCCCCAGCAAGATTAGAAGAAACTGCTTCCTCAAAAGAAGAGAAGTTTTTTGCACAAAAGAACTTAGCTGGAAGAATTGTTCAAATATTTAACAAAAATTCAGACGTGATTTCAGTCACTACAAGTAGAAGCACTGAAATTTCAGAGCAATCAGAAACTGATGGATCTGAGGTTTGTGATGATAAGGCTGAGGACCAGTCCTCTTCTGGCAACTTTGAAGAACTCATGAAAGAGATGGAATCTAGAGATGTAGGAAGTGAAGTTCCAAATAACCTACCAGGAGGAATCCTTGTAGACCAATCATATGTGATTTCACCCCCAGATTTAAACTCTTTTTTCTTTTCACCTGATTCAAGTCTTGCCAGATTGTTGTCAGACTTTGTGGGAAATTCAGAACAGCAATTTGGTCCTTGGAGATTTGAGAATAGCAGTGAGAGCTTGAAAAGAGTAATTACTTACGTAAAGGCACCAACCAAATTAGTTGGTGCTCTGAAAGCTAGTGAGGAACAAACTTATCTAAAAGCAGATGGGAAGATATTCGCTGTTTTGATCAGTGTGAGCACTCCGGATGTAATGTACGGTAGCACCTTTAAAGTTGAATTGCTTTACTGCATTACTCCTGGCCCTGAGTTGCCATCAGGAGAGAAAACTTCACATTTGGTTATATCCTGGCGCATGAACTTTTTACAAAGCTCCATGTTTAAAAGTATGATAGAAAACGGAGCCCGTTCAGGCGTAAAGGACAGTTTTGAGCAAGTTTCAACTTTTTTATCTCAAAATGTTAAGCCAGTTGATTTGAAGGACTTGGGATCTAGTAAGGAACAGGTTCTGGCTTCATTGAAGGTGGAACCCCAATCAGATGGGAAGCTGGCCATACAATATTTTGCTAACTTTACTGTAGTCTCTGCAGTTTTTATGGCGTTGTATGTGTTTGTGCACATCTGGCTAGCTGCACCCAGTGCAATTCAAGGGCTTGAATTTGTTGGGCTTGACTTACCAGATTCAATTGGTGAAGTCATTGTGTGTGGTGTCCTGACTCTTCAGTGTGAAAGGGTGTTAGGGTTACTTTCACGCTTCATGCAAGCTAGAGCTCAAAAAGGTAATAGTCAAACCGTGTACTCCCTCTTTTCTGCAGGTCTTCACTATTCATAAACTACGCAACTCTACTGTCTGCCTCTGGCTGAATGCCTGGGGTGTCTATATATTGTTTAACTATTGTTTGTTTCGAGCAGCAGTTAGTTAATTTAACTTTATATTGTTAGTCTTGCTGTCATTTGATTTTTTCCTGTGCATCTAATAACAGGCACCGATCATGGAGTAAAAGCACAAGGAGATGGCTGGGTGCTTACAGTTGCCTTGATTGAGGGAAGTCATTTGCCGGCTGTTGATTCTAGTGGCTTCTGTGACCCATACGTGGTATTCACCTGCAATGGGAAAACAAGAACAAGCTCAATCAAGTTTCAGAAATCTGATCCTCTGTGGAATGGTCAGTATGTCCTATATCAATTTTCCATATAGATGCATTTTTTCCCCCTAAACTGTTATGCAATTGTATGAATCATGCATTGAAAGGCTTTTATTCTGTGAAAAATATTATTCAAACCATGTTTTAATTGATCATCTTGATAAAACACCTTGGATGTTGCAGAAATATTCGAATTTGATGCCATGGATGATCCTCCTTCTGTGCTGGATGTGGAAGTTTATGATTTTGATGGGCCTTTTAATGAATCCATGTCCTTGGGACATACAGAGATTAATTTTGTAAAATCTAATCTATCAGATTTAGCTGATGTGTGGGTTCCTCTTCAAGGAAAGTTAGCACAAGCATGTCAGTCTAGGCTGCACTTAAGGATTTTCTTGAACAATACGAGAGGTAGCAATGTTGTTAAAGAGTACTTAAGTAAGATGGAGAAAGAGGTGGGGAAGAAGGTAAATAGTTGGCTGTTCTGCCCTGGAGTTTCAATTTGTTAATGCACTGTACATCTTGTGTGTATTCTGCTTGTGCTCTGTTACCTACATAAATTGTTAATGGGATTTTGTAGATAAATTTGCGTTCTCCTCAAACAAATTCAGCCTTCCAGAAGGTTTTTGGGCTTCCACCAGAGGAATTCCTTATCAATGACTTCACCTGTCACTTAAAACGAAAGATGCCATTACAGGTGCTGTTAGTGTAATTATACATCTCAAGTTTGTAATTTACAAGTTTAAATTTTGCTCCTTCCTAAGCTTTTTAGCATGACTTGTGATTGTATCTTACAGGGTCGGCTGTTTCTTTCAGCAAGAATAATTGGATTCTATGCAAATTTATTTCGGCAGAAGACTAAATTTTTTTTCCTTTGGGAGGACATAGTTGATATCCAAGTTGATACTCCTACTCTATCATCAATGGGTAGTCCAGTTATCGTTATAACTCTCCGACAAGGCAGAGGTATGGATGCCAGGCATGGAGCCAAGACAATTGATGATGAAGGGAGGCTGAAGTTTCATTTCCAGTCTTTTGTATCTTTTAATGTAGCAAATAGGTAAATAACAAATGTTATATAGGACCTTTGGTCTTTCTTTTACTGAAAACTACTACATCATCATAACTGTGAAAATAATGGATAGGAGCAGGACAACTGTGACACATAGTATTTTAATCTTCTGGTTTTTTTTTTTCTTTTTGCACTGAATAGGACAATCATGGCTTTGTGGAAGGCTAGATCATTGAGTCCTGAACAGAAGGTGCAAATAGTTGAAGAAGAATCAGAAACCAAATTCCTTCAAACTGAGGAGAGTGGGTCTTTCTTGGGTCTTGAGGATGTCAGCATGTCTGAGGTTTATGCTTGTTCCCTTTCTGTCCCTGTAAGCTCTCTTTCTCTCTCTTCCAATTGTATGAGCTTGCATGCATATTATTCATACATGCCATAATCATGCCTATACATTTTGGATTTGTTTATCTTAGTCTGCACATTGTGAAAATATGTGTGTCTGATCGTGGATATTGTGTTTTAGATCAATTTCTTATCGGAGCTGTTTGGTGGGGGTGAATTGGATCGTAAAGTAATGGAGAAAGCTGGTTGTCTTAGCTATTCTTGCACCCCATGGGAATCAGTGAAGACTGAAGTATACGAGAGGCAATTATATTATAGATTTGATAAGCACGTATCTCGTTTTGGAGGAGAGGTCACAAGTACACAGCAGAAATACCCCCTCTCTGATAGGAAAGGTTGGATTGTCGAAGAGGTTATGACTCTTCATGGAGTTCCCCTGGGTGACTTTTTTAATGTATGGCAAGAAACTTGATTAACTCTGCTCCCCGCTTTTGGCTTTTATTTTCTATTTGCGGTGTTCTTTCTTCCTCATAATTGATAACTTTAACTTTCCTTCATCTTTTTGAAGCTTCACCTGAGATATCAAATTGAGGATTTTCCCTCAAGACTGAAGGGCTGTCATGTGCGTGTATCCATGGGAATCGCATGGCTGAAAAGTTCCTGGCATCAAAAAAGGATTTCAAAGAACATCATCTCAAGCCTGCAAGATCGTCTGAAGTTGATATTTAATGCAGTTGAAAAGGAGTTTGCAAATAGATAACGAATGGTTTTCGGGCTGCTTCTCAATATTTTATATGATGGGGGCGTAGTTGGAGATGGCTGAGTGTTCGTATACACCTTCAGCACCAAACCAACTCTCTCTGTCCATTTTCATCGGGGTAGTGATATCGGTTTTAGAGATTGAATGACAGTTCATGATTGTGTATCCAGCCATGTGCTCCTTTCTCTCCACGTTGATGTTGTTGCAGCATTTGGTTCGATCTGCCCTACTTTGGTTTGAACCCGAATTGGAGGAATCGTGGGACTTCAGAGTTGAACTTAATGGAGACTAGTTTAGTTCTTTCCACTTTTGTAGACATTCTAAAATGATATCGAGCCCCTTGCTATAACCAGCTGTGTCAGCAGCCGAGTTATATATACATACTCTCTGTAAATGTAGATAATCCAGGATCTCAACTGACTAGAACAGCTTGTGCAGTTTCTTCTGATATTGCCAAGGATTTATTTATTTTATCTTTATCTTTATTTTTCTAACCAAACATTATTTTATCCATGTTTTGTTGATGTTGAAACATTAACCAAACACAACCTTAAATATTATAATAACCAAATACAACCTTAATTATGATCATTGGAGTACTTAAGAGGATGGTGAGTGATTATAGGGTCTCAAGGATATTTTATCTCTTAAAACTTGAAAAGAAAAAAAATTGATGAAAGCTGATTTTATATTTTCCTTTTTAACAAAAAATACAAAGTAAAAAAAAAAAAAAAAGGAAGAAGGAAAACTTCATTATCATCACTTGATTCTTAATTTAAGCAACAAACAACAAAGTTGTCTCTACTTTCCTACAAGGCCTAAATATACCATTGAAGGAACAACTTCGTCTCATATCAAATAAGTTTTTGGATGAAATTGATAAAAATTAGATAATTTCATATGAAATTGAGAATTAAGTAATACTTTATGATGGAATGGAAAATGAGTTTGAGCCAGGGTGATCATTTTCGGTTCGGTTTGATTTTTATAAAAAAAATAACCAAACCGAAATTTTTTTTTTAAAAAAACCAAAACCGGGTCAAACCGACCGGTTTCGGTTCGGTTCGTTTTTAGGGCAAAACCGGTTCAAACCGGTTTGGCTCGATTTTTTTCTGATTTTTTTTGTTTCGGTTCGGTTCCGTTTTTTCGATTTTTTACTTATAAAACTGAAACCGAACCAAACCAGCCAATTTTTTTAAAATTTTAATCGATTTAATTATTTTATTCGGTTTAGTTTTTTTAATTTTTATTTTTATTTTTCTCGATTTAATAAGTTTTTCTACCTATCCCTATTTTGAGCAAAAGAATATAATTGGTATAAAACTAAACATAGGGACAGTTTCTGTAAACTAAAAAAGAGAAGCAAAATCGAAGGCACGAAACATTAAAATTAAAAGAAAAGAAAAGCGAAGCTTGAAGGAAGCAGCTTTGTTTCTGTGCTTGGGGCTGGCTTTTGCTGCTGCGTGGCCCTCCCCCTCCCCCTCCCCCCATAGCTAACACACTCTAACATCCCAGAAGAAACAGCTTCAGGTAAACTCCCAAGAACCCAACTCCTTGTTTAGATTAGATTTCATTAAGCTTAGAAAAGACGAATTCTTTTTTGCCTTCTTAATTAATATCTGATCAAGGGTCGATTTATATCCTTTTCTCTCTCTTTATTGTCTATTAAATATTCCTACTGTTATTTCTTTAAAAAGGGTCATGTAAAGTTTGCTTCTTTGGAATCCAAAATCTTTGGACTGATAGCTTTGTGAATGAAATCTGGGTTTTTTGATTGACAAGTTTAGTTTTTTAGTTACTTTTGTTAAGCTAGATCTCTATTATATTGTATTTGAATTTAGGGTTTTGGATGCGAGGGTGTGGTGCTGCTTTATCTTGTTGATCGGTTTCATTTGAAGGATATGCAAATTTGAATATCTGGGTTGGTTTCTTTTTTGATGCTACAGCCACATTGCAGTCCTGTTTAGCTGAGGAATCTTATTGAGGAACTATATTTGATATAATCAAGGGGGGACAGAGAATGTATGGTAGAGCAGGTCTTGAGAGATTTAAAAAAGCTGAATCTACTGAACCCTTCTCAGTGTCTGTCAATTCGGCTCCCAAAACCACTACACTACCTGCTACTAAAACTTTTACACAACCCTCAGTTCAGTATTCGCAATCTAAGACACAATCCCAGTTCCGAGACCAACCTCATGCTGCTCAAAAACCTGAGGTGCCAGAAGCTGGGCCATTGTTGGGGAATACTCAGCCAGTGACGCAAGTTGGTGGAGGGCAGTCAACTTGGCAGCCACCAGATTGGGCAATTGAGCCTCGACCAGGAGTTTATTATCTTGAGGTTTTGAAGGATGGAGAGGTTCTTGATCGGATTAATTTGGATAGGCGGAGGCATATCTTTGGGAGGCAAATTCCTACTTGTGATTTTGTGCTTGATCACCAGTCTGTTTCACGCCAACATGCTGTTGTAATTCCTCACAAGAATGGAAGGTTAGATCCTTGCTCTAGTTTTTATTGATGCTGCTTTGCTTGGCCCCTTGTTTTAGTTGTGTATAATTTCTGCCTTTGAACATCGTTGCGATTTTTCTTATAATTGTCATCATCATAGATGTTATAGGCTATGATTTTCCTGTATTAAGCATGAGTGTGCTGAATATGATGGTTCTTTCACTAAGAGTTGGTTGATCAGCTCTGGTACAGTCATGTAGTTGGGTACAAGTATGGCATGGGCAAGATAATAACGATGGCAAAATAGAAACAAATAGTAATTACTAATTTTAACTGTGAAATGGAAACTAGATTGGTATTTCCTATTGGTATCTGTTTCAGTTAAGATGTTTCTCATTTAAGGATCGGGAATGTGAAGCTAAAGTCAATTTTGGAGAAGGTTTATAGCTAAATGATCTGGATTGTCAATCCAGTAATGTTCATCGTAGCTTTCTCAAGCTCACAAGTTTTGTAACTCATGTGCTTCTCATCTTCTGCAGCATATTTGTGATTGATTTGGGGTCTGCACATGGAACATTTGTGGCAAATGAGCGGTTGACCAAAGATACCCCTGTTGAGCTGGAAGTGGGGCAGTCTTTGCGGTTTGCTGCATCAACACGAACTTATATCCTGAGAAAGAATGACGCAGCTCTTTTTCCTCATCCTCCACCACCCTCAGATATTAACATACCACCACCTCCTGATCCATCTGATGAAGAAGCTGTTGTAGCATATAATACTTTTTTAAATCGTTACGGTCTAAATAAGCCTGATCTATCAACTAAATCAAGTGAATCCAGTGATTCATTAAGCAGAAGACATGATGACCTGCAATCGGAGAGAGCTGCTAAGAGAATCAAGAAAGCAAGGGTTGTTTTCAGGGATCAAGTTGGGGGTGAGCTGGTTGAAGTTGTTGGTATTTCAGATGGTGCAGATGTAGAAACAGAGCCTGGTCCAATAGGTGTAAAAGAAGGAAGTCTTGTTGGAAAATATGAATCTCTTGTACAGGTTACTGTAATACCCAAAGGTAAGGAACAATTCTCAGCAAAGGAAAACAATGCTTCACAAAAAGGTGTCACTAGTAAATTACAACAAGTCTTGAATAAGGTTAAAGCTGCTCCAAAAATTGGGATGTATGATGACCTTTATGGAGAATCATTTGCTGGAAAAGTGGGTTCTTCCTGGGCATATTCTTCTGATAGTTCTGCTGGTAATGCAGCTTCTCCGACTAAAGATGGCCAAGGGAATGCCACTGGTTCTTTGAGTGGAAATCCTCAAAATAACTTGAGCGTTTACGACGACGACGACGACGATTTATTTGGTGACTAGTTGAAGCGAGGGAGCACATTGTTGCCGCACCATGTCCCAAGGCAATAGCCATTAGAGGCCATTGTTTCCCATGTAATTTGGAAATTTTGTTGTATTTTACCAGCAATTTTTTTATTCTGTGTAATGGCAACTGCTCATTTGGGCTATATTTTGTAACTCGCACCTTTTAGCCTTCAAACTTGTGTTAACCTAGAGGAAATGGAGTAGAATTAAGTCGTGGCCGGTTTTTTAGCTGCTTATCAAACCCTTCCGTGGTGATTCATCTCCTACTTGATGTGCTTGCACTACGCATATTGGTGCTAGGAAGCTCATGGTAATTTGGCAAAGGTACTGACAGTAGAAAAACCTTCTCTCTCCCGAAACAACTTGGGCTTCCTCGGCAGTCATTTCCTCATGTTCACATTTCAGCGTTGTCCATGCAACACATTGGCACCATGGGATTTATATTGAATGACATAAGGTATAGATAGACTACAGTGTAGCTCCTTTTCGTGATGAGCACAAAATCCAGGGTTAACTAATTCATCCTAAGGTCAGAAGATTGAAGAATTTTAGTGTTTCTTTCCTGCTCTCTTCAATATCTCAAGTAAAACTCAAGCTCAATGTTTCTCTTTTTGCTCCAAATTTTAGAGCAGTGATCACATCCTGAACTCAAAGAAGATAAAGCATGAAAATGACATAAGAGTGATTCCGAGTGCTTTGAAAGAATTTTATTGACTTTACTGTGAATGTTATCATCATCTCAACTCGAGTCGAGAGTCCGTTGAAGGGAGAAAAAAAAGAGATTGTTGTGCAACACTACTTTCTGGATGCCATTATAGTTTCCACTTAAAATATATCGGTTTGCATCATCTTATCGTATATAGTAATAATTTTTTTAGCTCCTGAAAATGGATGTTCCAAAAAATTGAGTAATTGACAGCTTTGTTTTTACTCTCAAGGGAAAGTATCTCCACAATTTCCTGCAGAGAGCCAATCTAATAATACCAAGTGTTTTTCTGGCTATTGCTTAAAGCAAGGAGCAATAGCCCAGAGCCAGCATTCGTTTTTCAGGGCAATAGACTGAAAAGGCTCCGTGGATGATCCCACACACAATATTCATCATCACGTCCTTTTCTTCTGAAAGAATGTTAGAAACTAAAACAGGAGAGTATTGCTCTTGGATGCACAGACATGGCATGGGATTCAAAATTCAACGGTGAGAAAGAGATGCAAAGCTGAAATGCCACCATGGACTCGATGAATGTTAGGCTCACTTGCCACAATAGAAGACCATGCGGTGGCATCCACCAATCTTGGCTGCCCAGATGTGAGAAAAAAAGGGTTCCTCTTCTACTCTCCGGGACAATATTATAGGGCCATATGATATAAGACTATAGAGTGGAGATTGACTGGTGGCATATACCTAATACCTCTGCCTCACCTTTCATTGAAACCGAGGTTCTCTCCATGGATGTTCTATCTTTCTTTTTCTTTTTTTTTAATAATACATAATACATCCATGATTCATGTTTGCTATCAATGAACTCTGCCACACACACCCTAACACAGAAACTCTGCCATAGACGCCCTAAACCTAGCCTTGGCATCATGTTTTGCTGCCGACATGGTAAGCTAAAAACCAATGGATCCAAGTTGTTGAAATGACAAGCTTGACAGATGCTCTCATTAGTAGAGGTTCGATCCATTACTACTACTTTATCCTGCAACGAGAAAAGGACGGGTCACTAACAAAGCCTTGTATTCCATCCAACTTGAAGAAAGGAGTTAATTTCTTTATCTCCTTCATAGATCATAGGAATTTGAATCGTATACCAGTAATATTTTTGGGTGCAATTTCTACATTATTACCAAAACTTACTAGAATCCCTCAATTTCTATATTATAGCTTCTCTTTATCAAAGTTGAATTTGATTTTAGCACATGAAAATTAGTTCACAAGTCGAAGCTCAACGAAGACAATGGAAACACATGGGGTAAGTAAGACAACAAAGATAAAAGATACGTGTCTTTTCATATTTATAGTTTTAAAATAAAAGAAATTTACTTCTATCATATATCACTAATCAAAATTAATCTAAAAATTTTATATATAATTAAGGATGGATGTTGAATTAATTCATCCAAGGTTACCTAATCAATAAAAGGTAAGAATTTAAGTCACACTGCTTCGTATAATTAGCATTATAGATAGT
>Ga0325402_1005978_pt1 | contig 11456 bp, 5 predicted proteins | sample PopdelMetagenome_22_FD_207212 | JGI IMG/M metagenome (GOLD analysis project Ga0325402, IMG submission 207212) | Populus deltoides microbial communities from Bellville, Georgia, United States - Xylem-PdKOR-R3 | ecosystem: Host-associated > Plants > Phyllosphere > Stem > Wood/Secondary xylem...
TAGATTAACGTTGGACATTGTTTGATAGGATTTCGTTTTTCAACTAAAGTTTGTTGCAGTTGTATCTTTTGTGGTTCCGTTGAAGATTATGATGCTGTGTGCTTTCAATTTTACATTTTTTTTCCGTTTAACTTCTAGATTAATTATAGCAGGAGATAGTAGATTTATTCATTAAGATCACAGTTCATGAATTTTCTTGACTTAACATCATTATTGCTGGCACTCATTCATGTTATTGAATGAGAGTAGATGATTTGAATGGTTAATTTGTTGGTATATATGACTCCATAAGTGAACCGTATTCACTCCCATGACTACGATATGAATGGTATTTAATATAGATTTCTTATTATTATATTATACATATAAACAACATATGGATCTAGTCTTTACAGGTTCGCTTTGCCCCGTGTTCCAGTGCTATTTTCTTCCTTTAGCTTCATGCCCCTGAATTGCACAGTCAAACAGTTGTTTCTCCAATAGAAATCAGCCTGACCTTTGTTTTCAACTTGACAAATTTGGTCGTCAAATGCTATAACTGTTGACTTTTAACTGTGTTGATCTTGATACGAATGTACAACAAGTACTGATTATCTTTGTTATCATATATTACTATCTTACTAGGTGGAGACAATGATTTTAACAAAGCAATATCGTTGCGTACACTCCTCCAGCTGTCAATGCATAAAAGGGCATCTAAGTGAAGATGTGATTTTTTTAGTGTTTCAACAGCTGAACTGGAACCCTAAGTTGATTGCTACTCTGTCGTGTGTATGCAAATGGTTTGATGATTTTGCCAAGCGAGTGTTGTGGAAGGCATTTTGCCGAGCAAGGGCTCCAAAGATGATGCTTGATCTGCAGTCCAGTGGAAGTCACAGCGTTGATGGGAATTGGAGGGCACTTGGGAAGCTGCTTATTTACTGCTCAGGATGTACCAAGGGTGGCCTGTTTAATAATGTTCACATTCCTGGTCATTTTGTTTATAGGACTCGGTTTTCTAGGACGTCAGGGAAGAGCTTTCTTTTGCCACAGTGCAGGACAGATGTATTGTATGTATCTGACCCCTGCGAACATCTTGACCAAGGGGATGAAGGGGATGTAGGATTTTTCCGAGGAATTTTCAAGTCATTCTCAATGTCAAAGGTCCGGAAAATGCTGATTAAAAGGGGGGCCCAGCTTCACCCAACCGAGGTGTGTCCTTATTGTAAAGCGAAGTTGTGGAGCATGCTGCAAGCTGAAATGATTCCACAGAGTGCCAGCTGCAGACTGGGTGCCTATGACGACTGCATTGAATATTATGTGTGCCTCAATGGACATGTTCTAGGAATATGCACTCTCTTACCATTGTCTGATTCCGAGGAGGTTTCTGAGCTGGAGTGAGTCAGAGTACATGCAGGTACCCTCCTTTACTGAGTAATTTACTCTTTGTTAGAAAGGAACTGGGATAAAATTCTGGGGGGGTTTTGACTGTTGTCAAAGAGACATCTTCGATTTGCCATGAACAACAAAGTAACAACCTGTAAGACGATATTCAGTGTCTGGTTGTGTGGGCATGGAAGAGCATGCGTTTTCTGCTGAGAAATTAGATGCTACTGACTTTTAAGGTGTTTTATGTGCTTTTCATTTCCAGAAATTTCTACAATTGACAGTCTTTTTTTTCTTTCTTTCTAACAGTTGTCTTAGCAGGCTTGGATTGTTTCTTGTGGACTGAGCAAATGTGGAAGAGAAGGGATAGGCTACCCTATATTGCCCTGAAGCTGTAACCAACCCTCACAATCTCTTCTAGACTTCAACAACATTGCTTCCTGTTCCTGCCCAGGTCACTTGTTTCATAGAGAAGGGCTGGAGGCTGTTGCTGACGAGCTTTAATCATCTGTTACTTACTGTGAGCGTGTAATACTGTGTGCTTTTTATGTATGCCCATATTTGTACTTTCACGACAGATTGGTAAATGCAATAATTCACAGACCCCTGTTGTCTATGATCGATCAGTTGCTTTACCCTTCGATTTTCTATGAAAAACTTGATACTAATTAGAAGGTTCAACCTCCTGTATGCCCTCTGCGGAGGATTATATTTTGCTTCCGTGACATAATTTATATTAGTTACAGTGAAGGATGGAGTACGTGTGTACAACTCGACACTCCACTGTGTTCCTTGTTTCTCCGACTGTTATAGAAATGCTCTGCGCCGCGGGCTGGGAAGCGGCTGGGTCAGTTTTTCTCAATCTTAAAAAAAAAAAAAGAATGCTGAGGGATAAGAAGCATGAAAAATATGAGATTAATGTCATTGACTTATTTTGATTTAATAGGTGTGGTTAATTTAATAATATAATTAAAAAATAGATAATGATATTAAATTAAATAAATGTTTGTTAATATTATGAAAAGATTTTCTCTTAATATTCTTATAAGGTTTTCAAATAAAAATATCATAATTTTATATAAAGTAAAATGAAAAAATTTCAAAGCTTAATTTTCAGCAAATTAAATATTGTAGGACAAAATAAAATTAAAAAAATAAAAAAAACTAAATTGAGACCATTCGAGGTAGTTTATGACATACGCAATCGGGTCATAAAATCGAAATAACTTTATAAAAAGTAAATCGAATAAAAAAATAAAACTCAAATTCTAGGCAACATAACATAAATATGTGATTTAGTTGTGAAACCGAGATGAAATTGAAAGAAAAGTGAAAAAAATTAGGATGACCTCAGAAAAAAAAATGAAAAAAATCATGAAATTCAATCCTTAACTAACTCAATGTTTAGGATGAAATTGAAAAAAAAACCAAAAAATTTTTTTAAGTCAACTCGAGCTAATCTTTGAAACTGGTAACTCAAGTCATGAGACAATAATTAATTTCATAAAAGGCAATTCCATAAAGATCACAAAGCCAAATCCACAATCAATAAAATATCGAGGAATGGAATTTAAGAAAAAAATAAAAAATAATAATAAAAAACAAAACAAATAGCAATTAAAAGAATGAAAATCAAATTTGACATAAAAATAAAATGAAATCAAATGTGTGAGAGATGAAATTGAAAAAGAAATCAATCAAAAAATGATAAAAAAACAAAACAAATAACAATCAATAAAATAAAAATTAAATTTGATACAAAAAACAAATGACATGACATCTTTCAATTTTAATAGGCTAGTGTAATTCTCAAAGAGAGGAGAAAGAAAAGAGAGAGGGGAAGAGTGTGGGGTGACACTTCCAACACTTTCGTGGAAGTCGTTTGATCACTTAGAGACTCTTCAAGACCGCTTGAATCTCGTGGACACCTCCCACCCACTAACAAGTGCAACGCACCTGCTAGCCTGTTTGACCTGTTTGTTTACCTCACTTAACGTTTATTTTTTTAATTTCTATTTTGATCACTTAACACTTAATTGTTTTAAATAAGCTGAATTTTATTTTATTTTGCAAAAACAAGCATCAACTGAACTAAAATATTTTTCTTAATATTGCAAGATCTCTATATTAAAACAATCAAAACAAACTACATAGTTAAATCCCAAATAAAGACAACACAGAGAGATCAATTTAAAAGAAAAAAAGTTGAGGAACCGAAATTAAAAAAAAGAGGAACATGAACCCCCATTGACCGTAAAAATCAATCCATGATGTTAGCCAAAAAAAAAAAGGGATTGGATATTCCTTTAAGCTTCAAATATGATTGTAGAAGTTCTAATTATTTTAAATTAATTAAATTAAATTTTATTTTGTAAAACTAAGAATTAACCGTGTGACAAGATAATTTTCTCGACACCTTCAGATTCTTAAAAAAAATTGAAGGACTAAAGCATAAAAAATAAAAGAGAAAAAAAAGAGAGGGAAATCACTGTAGGAATGAGCAGTGGATTCATTGATACCTATTTGTTTTTTTTTTTCAATAATTATAATTTATAATAATAGGAATTTAGCAAATATTCTCATTGGAGGGCTGCCGGCCTGTCCTCTGGTTGAATTTAAGTTCTGCCGTATGAAAATGGATTCCTCTGCGATGCCATTTTCCAAATTCTTATAAGCAAACCAGTTGGTTTATTATTGAAACTGGACACAGAAGTGACAAGACCTCAGGTTGACTTGACAAAGAAAATGATCCTTCTCCCGTTGTTGGGTTTGGAACTTATCTGAACTTTTTTGCCCTTCTCATCCTTTCCCCTATGCAACGAGCGTCTAGGAAGAGATGCGGCATTAAGGGCTATTCCTAAGCTCCCCCAGATAGAAAGCCTTAATGTTAGTTAAATTGCGCTTTGGAAAGCAGGCCCCGACTTTGTTCATTGTGCACAAGATGAGCACAATTTGGATGGGAGTAGATCGAGCTGTAAAAAGAATTGGTAACGAAATTTAACAGAGCCCTCAAGCTCAAGATGTCTGGATGGATTTTCCCTGATATGAATAATAGGATAAACAAAATAATCTAATAATCACTTTTTAAGGAATTGAAGCAGCAGACCTTCTTCTTTATCAGGGAAACGAAGCAGTAAATCATCAAAGCCTTGGTTTCGAAGTGCATATTTGATCTAGAAGACTTGTCTCAATAAACTTGGTTGCATAATCAAGCATTAAATTGCTTATTTTATGATAACGCAAAAAAGGTATAGCTGCATGTGATTAACTAGCTTCTTGTCATAAATTAACATATAGTATGCAGTAGCATATACATACAAGGATAGAGGTATATCTCTATTGAATCATAGTCTGCTTAACACCAGCATCCTCTGCTTCAAAGTCCAATCCTGAAATGCTCATCCTCCCAATGTTAACTGCACAATTTCAAACTTCTGCAAGTTGATTTACAAGGTTTTTCAAGCTCTAAACAGTTCATATATCGCCTTGCGTAAACCAAATGCTGTAAGATTACTTAAAGAAGTTCCAAGTTTGGGACACTATATGTCAATGTGAAAGCAAGTATAAGAATCAATATGCCATTTGTGTTCCAAGGAACTTGCCATGACCATAATTCAATACGTATAATTCTGTCCTATCTGTTAAATTGAGGATGAGTGTGATCAAGGACTCAAACTTGTGCAAAAATGACACGCAGTGAATTTGAATGTCTTTTAAAGCGTCACAAATTATTTAAGCTTGTTCTGGAAAGTCAATAGTAATTTGATACGGAATCAGAAAATTTTGTGACATTTAAATGCTGTAGCACTTTTCTCTGTTAAAATTGACATGAACACAAGCTAAGTTTGTTTTGCTCGTCAAACAAAACTATTATTTAGCTGAATCAGTCAAAAGACAGTTAAATTATGAATATGGTGCATATTTCTTGTAATGCCACATAGGGGTTGACGTTTACTGCTTGGGCTAATAAAAGATTCAAAAAATATCCAGTGGGCAGTAAGGTCAGATAGAAAAAAAGTACCAACAGCATCTAGCCCAGCCAATTTCGGCATGAACTGCTTGATGTGGTCTTCAGCTGCTTTGTCAGCTTTCAGTGTCTCACACTCAAATGAAACATGAATCTTTTTCTTCCCATGCTTTTCTTCTACCATACCTACAATATCCTTTTCCCAGCTGTTACACACAACATAGGACATGTTAGTGCAATAATTCATCGCCGAGGGTCTATATTTGAACAGAGAAACAAATCCCAGTTTCTTAATAAGAAATGGATCTAGTAGTAAGCTCAAATACATTGAGGGATTACAATTTAAATTGGAGTGAGTGATAGGAGCTGTCACAAAATGTTATCAGAATCAAGCTTAAATAATTCAATAATTTCTGAGGAACACATGGAAGTTTATGAACTATACTTGAATTAATTGCTAAAAGTCAATCAGAATATAGCTTGTGTAAATCAGTAATCGCTAATTACTGGGATGAGGTCTATCATTGACATTCTATCCATAATCCAATTGATCAAACATATGTCACACTTGCATGCACAAACTAATTATGGAGCACAAATACAGAAGATAATAAACTTGCATGAGTTAAAACAAACTTAAAAACATCAGAAAGTTTGTTTTTTTAAAGAAAAAAATAAATAAAAGAAAAGAGTCATGAAATGGAACTGATTCCCAACTCAGATGTTAATCTGAAACTAACAGTAAATCCCAGATGGCTTACCCATGAGCTTGATCAACGTTATGGAATCGAGCAGCATCATGGCCTTTACACTCAACTACAACAGCTTGTTCTTTCCCACTCTGTTATAAATTAGAGACAACCAAAACAAACAAAAGGGTGGTTAACAACAGCCCGGAAAAAAGAAAAGAATTGCAGAAGGAAACAAAGAAACAAACACGCCATACGTTGAAGTCAACAATTGTAAGTTTGATCAGGCGGTAATCCTCTCCTCTGCTACACTCCCTCTCACAAGCTAATTCTTTTCACCATAAAAGAATTAGTTTAGAATAGGAAAATAATTCACGGAAACATATCAAAAGTAAGTCTTTATGGAAAGAGATTTTTACATCAATTCTTACAGAAGATGGCCACTAAGCAAATTTTGTTTCAAGAAAATATCTCTAAGATCTAGAAACATTCTAGCCAGGAGAATTATTACATAGACCCAGTTTTTGTAAAACAAATCAATCATGCTGGCACATCAATGGTAATATGTCCAACCTGATATGCCCCAACATGATTCATTTGGTCTAATAGACCAGGTCATGAAAAAATATCTCCCCAGCACGTGTAAGCACTTGGATTCACTTGTTATTTGAATGTCAAAACACTCAGAATGTCACATGTATACATTTCCTTTTCATAATTGTATAGATTATATCATCATTGCAAGTTCAAACGCAGGACTCCACTAAGGTGCGATTGGTGAATACCATCAGGTAGTGCAATGAGTGCTCGAGAACATCAAATGAATTTGGAATGTTAGTACCGCATATGGAGCTGCCAGAAAGTCTTAAACAGCAATATAATTTATGCCAGAATGTGCATTCAAATAACAAAAAAGCTTCAGTGTGACTTTACGATTCTAAATAGTTTCAGTTTCTTCCCGCATAAATAATACAAGAAAATAACTCGTTCTTCTTTTTCGTCTTCTCACAAATCAGCCAAAACAGAAAAGAGAAATTAGCAAGAACCAAGTATCAAGAGACATGCTTCGTATAATTTTTAGCATCTTTATACACTGTAAATGAAGACCTCTAAAAGCACTAATTTACGTTGGTGCATCTATAATTTCTCGCAAACAACACCAAGAAAACCAATTTGTAGTAATATTATAAGAAAATTTGAGAAATAAATATTATTGACAAATAACACTCTTCCAAGTTCCAAATATTCCCTTGAACCAAAAGTTCTGGCGGATAAAAGACTTTGAAACTTTGGTTTGTTTTTCTCTTTTCCTGTCCATAGTTCAAGTACAGACCTTGCATCCATTTCTTTTTTCCAGACCAGTAACACTTCATTGACCCACTTAGGCATAAGCATACATTTAAACACATACATATACATAGTGAGGTGGGGATTAGGGGTACCAGTGCCATGAAGACCATAGCAAATGGAGTGGGGCAGCTGAATGAAGTGACCGGAAATGGACCCAGATGGCAATAATGCTATAGAAGCTACTCCTTCCTTCACCACCTCCACTTTCTCACTCTTTGATGATTCCACTTCAAACTGTTCTTCTCCCCCTCCTTCCTCTGCTATAAAACATGTTATGCATGTAAAAATAAATAAATAAACTTTAGAAGCAGAAATAAAACTATAAACAATTTCCAAAAAAAGAAAAAAGAAAATGAACCTTACCCATCAACTAAACTTCTTTACGCAAAGAAAAAGACTGAACCGTTTTTCTTGCAATTGATTCTCTCTTTTCTACTATGGCCAAATATAGGGTTTTGCTTTGTTTTGTTAACAAAGGAGTCCCTGCAGTAAAAAGCAAGCTGCTTTTTCAAAGGTGAAATACAAAGAGGCACAAAACGATGACGTTTAACATGGTTATTGAATATTCCTTCTATAAAACGGCTTCGTTTGCCTCTTTATACAATAATCTTTCCCTTCAGATAATCCTATATATCTCCTCCCTCTCCTCCTCCTCCTCTCTCTCCCCCTCACTAAAGCTATTTTCACTTTTCACTTGTCACTTTTCGTTGTTTCTACAGAGATAGTGCTTTAAAAGATCAGGATTTGTGACTGAACTGGGTCTTCTCCATTCGGTTGTTTCTGAAAACTACATAGCTGTTTCATTTCTCACTCTTGTTGAAGTATTGTAAGTGCCCAAGTAGTTTAACTTTTGTGGGTTTGATGTTATTTTCGAAACTTTCTAGTATTTTACATGAAAGTAGTTTCCAGTTGCAGGTGGTTTAGTCTTTTGAAGCAAAGATAGTTCCTTTTTTTATGAAAAGGATTGTATAGTGTGTGTGTAATGCAATTGGGATGCTTCCAATTTGGTTTGTTCTTGTTATAGAGGATTTAGATTGAAGTGAATATTTGCATATTTCTCTTTTTATGTTATGTTAGTTCAGTTCCGGGAGAATTGTTGAGGAACTCAATGCTAGTTACCATGAAATGGCATGGGCTTGCTTGTCAAAAGGGTGTGTATTTTCCAAACAATGGTAAAGATAGAAATTGTTGTAGAAGTTATTGCTGTGGTGGATATGGTTGTTCAGCTATGAAAACAAGGAGAATTCATGTGGCAACATGTGAGCTCAATGTGGTTTCCGTGTCAATGAAGGGTCTTACTTGGTTTGGATGTGTTCGATTGAAGATGCCTCAGATGGGTTTGCAATTCGGGTCCATTACAATGAGAAATTCGCTGGCTGTATCAGGCGTGGTAGCTTGTAATGAATCTAAGTTGGTTTCCGAAGATAACAGACAAAAAGAATTGATTCGAAGAGGAATAGACCAATTTGATAAGGATCCTCTTGGACAAAAATTACCTCCTTGGGGAATTGTCAGTGACAATTCTGAGTTGGTTTCTAATGAAAAGGAAGAACAAGACTTGGTTGAGAGTGGAAAAGACCAATTTGACATGGATTCTTGTGGACAGAATTTGCCACTTCAGCAGGGATCAGATATTAATAATGAAAAAATTGTTCAGTCACCATCACTTTTAAACAATAGGGTTACTGTGAATGAAAGTAGGGTGCATTTTTTAGAGGAAACTGATGAAAATGAGTTATCAAGAAGGATTTTGATGCTTAGTAGATCTAACAAGATTAGAAGTGCACTGCAGTTGCTTAGGTCCATGGAATTCTCAGGCCTCCAACCTAACAGACATGCTTGTAACTCTCTTCTCTCTTGCCTTATAAGACACGAACTGCATGAGGATGCTTTGAGAGTTTTTGAGTACATGAAGAAAAATGAGATCACAACAGGCCATGCATATAGCTTAATACTGAAAGCAGTTGCAAGTACCAAGGGTTGTGATTCAGCACTTGATATGTTTACTGAATTGGAAGCATTTTCCAGAGAGAAGAAGGATTTTGATGTAATTGTTTACAACACAATGATATCTGTTTGTGGCAAGGAGAAAAATTGGGTTGAAACTCAAAGAATATGGAGAAGTATGAAGGAAAATGACTATCATGGAACACAAGTTACTTACTCGCTTTTAGTTAGCATTTTTGTTCGTTGTGGTCAGAATGAGCTAGCTCTTGAAGCTTACAGCGAAATGGTTCAAAATGGTTTGAAACCAAGAGAGGATACACTGCATGCTGTTATTGGTGCATGTTCAAAGAAGGGAAATTGGGACTTGGCTCTGAATATCTTCCAAAATATGTTGGATCATGGGCTGAAGCCAAATCTTATTGCATGTAATGCATTGATTAATTTACTTGGGAAAGCAGGGGAAATCAAACTAGCATTTAAGGTCTTTAAAATTCTCAAGTCTTTGGGTCATACACCTGATGAGTACACATGGAATGCATTGCTCAGTGGTCTATACAGGGCAAATCAACATGTTGATGCTCTTCAGCTCTTTGAGAGACTAAAAAGAGAACAAAATTCTCTATTAAATGAACATTTATACAACACTGCTCTGATGTCATGCCAGAAACTCGGTTTATGGGATAGAGCTCTTCAGCTTGTATGGCAGGCGGAAGCTTCTGGGCTTTCAGTTTCAACAGCATCCTATAATCTTGCTATTGGTGCTTGTGAAGTTGCTAGAAAGCCAGAAGTTGCTTTGGAAGTTTATGAGCACATGGTTCACCAGAAGTGCCCTCCAGACACATTTACCTATTTGTCGTTGATAAGAAGTTGCATTGGGGCATCTCTTTGGGATAAGGTGGAGGAAATACTAGATGTAAGTTTATTTCTGAACATTCTATCCTTTTTGTGCTCGAGAATAATCGCATACAAAGATTAATCTAATCTGTCTTCAAGCCTTCACTCTTCATGAACTCCGTGCTTTTCTCTGAATTCACTCTAGATAAACTTATTCACATAACCTGGACTCTGTTAAGGAATCAGGAGCGTAAAAGATGAGCTGCTTAGCTTTACCGAATTTTAGTTTCATAAAAGTTTTGTCTGTTGCAAGTCAATTTCTTGTATTGAATATCCTTTGTAGATGGAGCAGAATAATTTAGTTCCTTATCAATATCATATTTTACCCTAGTAGTTGTGATAATTAACGAACCAGAAAAAGAATTTTTTGTGAATTGTTGGTCCAAGTCTGTACGCTTATATAGTTTAGAGTTAAATTCCAAGTGCAAAATTTAGTCTTTCAAAACCTTTCTGTAAACTAAGGTGCAGAACTGACATGGATGAATGACCTTTGTATCTGGACCTTTTCTTGTTATAGCATTGCCACTGGTTCAGAAATAACTGATAAATTCCGTTTCATCTGCAGCAAGTTGCACCAGATGTCTCCCTCTACAATGCTGTAATCCATGGAATGTGCTTAAGAGGCAAGACTGAATCAGCAAAGAAGCTGTACATGAAAATGGGCAAGAGCGGTCTAAAACCAGATGGGGCCTTGATGCTCCAGAACTTGCGGAAGAATTCAACTTAAAAAAGCAGGTTTTCTACCTGCCGTAGATAATCCACATGGAATCATATCCTTGTACTGTAACTTGACCATCTAGGAAGAGAACACAAATGAAAGAGCATGCTGTCGATCGTTGTTTTGAGTCTTTTGACCTCTGCAAATACCACGGGACATAGTTGTGCCATGATATAGCAAAGTAAATTACCCATGTCTAATCTTTAGCTATACAAAAAATCCCAGTTCCAATGCTCCCTCTTCCTTGATTCTAAAGTTGGCAACAATGGTATATCCTCTATATTCTATGATTGAGGGCATTGTGAGCCAAGCGGGCTGGCAAATTAAGCAGTCCGAACCACTCCGAATTCCCCTGATTGCCCATGTGCTGAACAATCTACCGAAGAGAGTATTTATTTCTTGTCTAGAAATATCGATGACAATCTCTCTGAACATGTCTTGGCTATTGTCTCATATCCATTTTGTAGAGTGGAATGGCAGAACGTGTTCTTGGCAGCAAGACTGTGGCTGTTTGGGAGTGTGGCTG
>Ga0325402_1005981_pt1 | contig 11453 bp, 6 predicted proteins | sample PopdelMetagenome_22_FD_207212 | JGI IMG/M metagenome (GOLD analysis project Ga0325402, IMG submission 207212) | Populus deltoides microbial communities from Bellville, Georgia, United States - Xylem-PdKOR-R3 | ecosystem: Host-associated > Plants > Phyllosphere > Stem > Wood/Secondary xylem...
TATTAAATGATTTTAATGCTTGATTAATATTGATGTATTTTAAAAACACAACTGCTTTTAATTTAATATGGAGAATTCTTGCATTTTACATTTTAGAAAACCTCAAATCATCATCCTATATATAGAATGATTCTCAATTTAATTGTTAACAATTTTATTTTCTCAATTAAATTATCAAAGTTAGATAAAAAAAAATGATACAACCATGTTAGTTAATAGGCTATTGACGCTAGTAGCTTTCTCATCAATAGCTATGTAAGTATGATGCGTTAATGGATAATTATTCTCCATAATTATATCCATTCGATATATCTACATCTTCAAGTCCCACAAGATAGTTTTATGTTATTAATATGTATAAATATCTTAGGTTATCATGTAACAATACACAAGTCCATACAAGACCACAAAACAACACAACACAAACAACAATCATAACATACATTCTTCTGCATTATCGTTCTTGTTGTTATGTATTCTTTCCTTTTTATAATTTATTAACATAAATATTAAAGGATTTTCTATCATAATAGAATACTTGTTTTTACAGGAGATTGTGGAATAGCTAAGCCCATACACTCCAACTCTTTGAAGTTGCTAACAAATCTCTCATCAAATCAAATGAGAGTTTTTTCTGAGATTATTTTAGCTATTCAACAATGATTTTACATCTTTTTACTTCGGAATGAATGAATAATAAAACACTCATCAAATTAAATGAGAGTTTTTTTCCGAGATTGTTTTAGCTATACAACAATAATTTTACATCTTTTTACTTCCTGAAAAAAAATAAAACATCTAGCTTCACTGCATGGACCATTGAGTGTACATAAATAACTTTAGTTTCTTTTAAGGAAAATAGGATAACATCGGCAAGAAAAAACATGCATGTTTGACCGAGCAAGAACACCCCCAACAATAACGAGCACAATCCCCTTTAACACCATCAATCTCCCAGCAGTTCTTGGGCATCCAAAAGGTTCACAAATTCCTCGACGAAGCCCCTTCATCAACTCTGTTAAAAAAGCAAGTCATTAGAAATTGTTAAAACTGCAAACGATGGAGAAATTTCTCTTAGTCATGGATAATCGAGATTTACCCTAGGATTGATTTGGGACACATCTTCCCGGGCATAACAAGTAATTAGGGTTGGAAGGATTTTGTAAAATGTTATAAAGAGATGTCAGATGTAAGGACTTGATTTAAGATTTTGTAAATCCTCAGTGTTTTGATCGAGATAATTGTTTCTTTAGGGGCTAATTTAAATATTGTTTAATACACGAGGTGGGTGCTAATTTGAGGGAATCTTTATTTTAAGCCAATTTGGCTTCCTTAAAAAATTGTTTAAATAATGTGAAGGTGAATTTGATTGTTACTAGAATATATTCGAGGACGTTGGGTCAATACGAAGATTTACCGAATCCGAAAAATAAAATAAAATAAAATAAATAAAATCCTCTCTAGTCTCTAGTTTCTCGTTTTCCTTGGTCTCGAATCCATTTAACAAATTATTGATAAATAATCTGAGTTGTCTCTTTAGAGGCATCCAATAAAATCGGAGTCGTAAAATTAATTAAAAGGATAAACGTGTGTAAATCTCATTGGAATTGGAAAGCAAAATATCTCTTGGAAGAGTACGACTATTGCCTATTCTTCTTCAGTCCAAGATTTAGCATGAGTTTGATATTTTTTTCTAATAAAAAATTAAACTTGGAGACCTTTTTTACATAAAAAATATTAAGTATGAATTCATATCATACTCCAACTCCTGTTAATATTTACATATTTGAAATTTTATCGATGTTTTATGCAGAACTTAACTTGTAAAAATTAAAATAAAGTGATTCTGATGGCATTAGAAAACTAACATACATGTCTTTCTATACCTTTATGGCAAGAAAAACAAAAAAAAGAAAAAGCATGAAAATCACAGCCTTTAAAGACAAGTCTCGTATTCTGTCAGTTTTAACCTTTAACCATTTCAACTTAAATATATTAAGTTAGACAAATTCATTTTATACAAACTCAATTGTTTTAGATTCCTTACTCAAAGAACTATCAACCTACCAAATTTCAGAAGAAAAAGAGCTCATATGAGAGAGATATGAGTTTTTTAGGATAACCTATAAATTCTGTCACCAAACAGGTTTCGTGAAGAAACAAGTTCAACTTACTTCTCAAACATCCAAACCAATATGACAATTATTTCTTCATATAGAAAAGATCTTTATTTGGGCAAATTAACTTCACTAAGTTCAAAGTCAAAACTTGAAGATTTTATGCAAGATTATTTTTCCTTCTTTATAGGGAAAAGTTATTGTACTCCTTAAATATAGATTGTCTACTTTAAAAATGTCACTTATATTTTATTTTTTTAGGATATAAACGAATTAGTAGGAATGGGGGGAGTAGGGTTTTCTATCGGATAAAAGGAAAGAGGGAAAGGAAAAGAGGGTGGCGGCCAGAAAAAAGAAAGAAACTCCCACCTTTTTTTCTATACCCAAAATTATGTTTTTATCTTTTATCTTTCTTAGTTTTTTGATAGTCATGTAAGACTAGGTTATTTTTCTTGGTTGAAAGGATATAGAAGCCTTTAGATTTAAAAAAAAAACTATGAGATCTATTTTATCTTTTCTTTTCAGTTTATATGATGAATATGAATGTTTTCCTATGCTTATTTCTTATGATTGTGTAGTTTGATTGTTAGAGCGGACTCTAAATTATTATTCTAACCAATCTATTGTTAATTTTGCTATCAAAACTGGAGTGTGATATTTAACTTATGAAGTGACTAAATTTAATAATTATTGCGGATCTATATTATTAATTTTAGAGAAAACTTTCAATTAAATCGAACATGGACTACAGACAGTTATGTTATTTAAATTTATCAACTTATCTAGTTCTTAAGGCTGCAATTGAATTAAATTACTAATGTGAACGTTGTGGTTGTATAATGGTTAGGGTTAGTTATACTGTGAATCGGTTAACTAACTAATATTAAGAAGAAATAAATATTCAAAATACAAGTTGACGTATCGTTTCAATGATCATTTTGATTTTTGTCGGTGAATGTTTACTTGAGATCAACGTTTTTGTCTTAATAAGTTTTGATTTATTTAATTTGATTACTTTATTTTGTTTACCCTAGCATAGTTTAGATAATTTCAAACCCCTTTAATTTTGAATTATTTAGCATAAAGACCTGAATTAGATCTTTTTCGTGGGATCAACCCTGTACTTGTTTTAAACTATCTTATTTGGTTAAGTTACAATAATTAATTTATGTGACTGTGATATTATAATATTTTAGTATACCCAATATTATCTTCAATTACGTAATAGAAATATCAATCCACATCAAAAACCCTTTTTTTTTTTTATATATAACTTCAATCTAATTAACCATTTGAATGTTTGAAGCTAAAAAGACGATGGAGTAGAGATCTTAGATCTATTTCAGGTTATGTTAGCTCCATATTAGCTAATTAAGTCTTGCGTAAGAGAAAATTGACAAATGTCTTTCATGAATAATATACTGAATTGTTATCCAATTGGAGTATGAATTTATTTTTTATCAATTTTATTTTATCCCCTTTTAACTATTATATTTTAATATACATTCTCAAATAAAAAAAATTTAAACTTAAAATTTGTATAAATTCACCCTAAAAATCTCATATTATTAATTAATTTTAATTAAAAATAAAAACAATAATGTTCAAACACACGATGATTTGAGTAATAATACTCTAAAATATGAAAATATTTCCTCTATTACATCAGGAGATGTAAGGTGATTTGGCTTAGTTGGGTATATATTTAGCCAACATCAATCCATTAAAACCCTAAAGTAACTTACCTTTTTTTCTCAACGTATTGGATTTGTTCTCTTGAAGTTGCCGAGAGCCGAGTATTAATGAAATTTGATGAGAGAATGGACGAACAAGGGCATCAATCTTCTCCCTTTGCATTTGCATATGCTTCCTCGACTCTATTTAGTGCTTCATATCTAAGTTTGTGGAGTTATTTCACTTCTCCCCGAAATGATTTTAATTTCACCACTAATTAGGAAGAGAAGGAATATTATGTTCCTCATTTCCGTAGCAAAATCTTTGTACAAAAACATGAGAAAGAACGATATGAAATAAAAAGAATAAGAACATACACTCACGGCCATAACACAGTCGCTACAACCCATGAGCTTCAAAAAGAGAATCCAAGAAGAAAAAATAAAAAGGGTTGAGCATCGTGGCCAAATTCATGAAAATATATCCTACTTAAATAGTATTTATAGTAGGTGGTTTAGTTGTAAAAACTTGAAATCAAGAAATTGGCTTGTTAAATTGATCGTGGTACACATACATTGATCCAGACACTTAAATTAATAAAAAAATTAAAAAAAAAAAAGATGAGGATCCTGACCAAACTCATGAAAGTATATCGTACTCGAATAATATTTATATCTTAATATATTAACATAATATACATATATTTGGATTTAGTAATATTAATATTATATTTATTATATATGGAATAACATATATATATATATTACTCATACAAATCAATACGAATCTATACCGTCTTCAATCTCCTGAGTAAAATGCCTTTTTTTTTTTCTTTTTTTTTTTCTATAAGCTGTACACTTTTGGACTGTCCATTTGGTCCATTGAAGATTGAGCCAGATACCAACTCAACAAGTTACATCAAATAATTATTATATTTATAATACACCCCAGGCCATGATCTCTCTCATTCTCATATCCAAACAAAACTCATTACAAAAGGGGGAAAAAACAAAGAAAAAAAAGCACACCTGTGCTTGTGCTTTGGGGACTGGACTGCAAGCGCAAGCTTGGTCTCGCAACTCTCAAAGCAAAGTAAAAAGAATTCCTCAATTCTGTTTATTACCACCACCTACTCCAAAACCCCAAAGCCACGTACTTTGCCGTTCTCATCATCACAATCACCCTCACCACCAGTTCAAGAACCATCTTCTTCTTCTCTTCTAGTTAGCTCATACTTTGTTTGGTCTGTTTGGACAACTTCAGTCTTTTCTGCACATTCAAAAGACTTGATCTTTAGTTTTGGGTGATTCAACTAGTAACCAAAGATGATTTCCTTACTAGATTTCTACCATGTAATGACTGCAATGGTGCCACTTTACGTGGCCATGATCTTAGCCTACGGCTCGGTGAAATGGTGGAAGATCTTCACTCCTGATCAGTGCTCAGGCATAAACCGTTTTGTGGCTCTTTTTGCAGTCCCTCTCCTCTCTTTCCACTTCATATCTACCAATGATCCTTATAATATGAACCTTCGTTTCATAACTGCTGATTCTCTACAAAAGATCATAGTTTTGGTAGTATTAGCACTTTGGACTAAGTTGAGTAAAAGGGGTTGCTTGGAATGGACCATTACATTGTTCTCGCTTTCAACCCTGCCGAACACTCTTGTTATGGGCATTCCTTTGCTCAAAGGAATGTATGGTGATTATTCTGGTAGTTTAATGGTGCAAGTTGTTGTCCTTCAATGTATCATTTGGTACACTTTGATGCTGTTTATGTTCGAATATAGGGGTGCTAAATTGCTCATCTCTGAGCAATTCCCAGACACTGCTGGTTCCATTGTGTCAATCCATGTTGATTCTGATATCATGTCACTTGATGGTAGACAGCCTCTAGAAACCGAAGCAGCGATCAAAGAAGATGGAAAGCTACATGTCACTGTTAGGAAATCCAATGCTTCAAGATCAGATATCTTCTCAAGAAGGTCTCAAGGTCTGTCATCAACAACACCAAGGCCATCAAATCTCACAAATGCAGAGATTTACTCTTTACAATCATCAAGAAACCCAACTCCAAGAGGGTCTAGCTTCAACCATACAGATTTCTACTCGATGATGGCTGCTGGTAGAAACTCAAATTTTGGTGCTTCAGATGTTTACGGACTATCAGCATCGAGGGGACCGACACCACGGCCATCAAATTTTGAAGAAGAACATGGTGGAAGTAACAAACCAAGGTTCCACCATTACCACGCGCCAGGTGGTGCAACTCATTATCCAGCACCAAACCCTGGCATGTTCTCTCCAACAACTGCTGCATCTAAAGGTGTTTCTGCCAATGCTAATAATGCTGCTGCAGCTGCTGCTGCAAAGAAGCCTAATGGCCAGGCCCAACAGAAAGCTGAAGATGGTAGGGACCTTCATATGTTTGTTTGGAGTTCAAGCGCTTCTCCTGTTTCGGATGTTTTTGGTGGTCATGATTATGGTGCCCATGACCTGAAAGATGTTAGAGTTGCTGTATCCCCTGGAAAAGGTATTTAGTTTTTTCAGTTTAGTTAATTTCTTAGTTTGTAAATATCATCAATCTAGATTTTAGATTGTTTTCTTCTTGTTGTACTTTTGTTTAACTGTTTTTATTTATTTATTATTATTATTATTGTGTGGTTTTTTATTGCTTTGCTTGTCGGCTTTGGAGTTTCAGTAGAGGGACAGAGAGAGAACCAGGAGGACTATAATTTGGAGAGAGATGATTTCAGCTTTGGAAATAGAGGGTTGGACAGAGAAAGGAATAGCCATGAAGGTGAGAAAGTCGGTTTTGATGGGAAACCAAAACCAATGCCTCCAACAAGTGTCATGACAAGGCTTATACTAATCATGGTCTGGAGAAAACTTATCAGAAACCCCAACACCTACTCCAGCTTAATTGGTCTCATTTGGTCTTTAGTTTCTTTCAGGTACAGTGCTACTAAATCCATTATGATCTTGAGTATTTTGGTTTTTCGATTACTGGGATATTGATTGTTTTTGAATTTCTGGTTTTTACAGGTGGAATGTAAAGATGCCACTCATTATAGCAAAGTCCATTTCCATTCTGTCAGATGCAGGGCTTGGCATGGCAATGTTCAGTCTTGGTCAGTATCACACACTGCTGTTGTCTCTCCTTTTACTTTCGTTAAAACTTACGATCCATTCATTCTTTACCATTTTGTTAGCTAAAAGATCTTTTGATTCTCTCTTGCTGCTTTTTCATTATTAATGCTCCAAGAAAGCAAGCAAACTAGCAAAGTAAAGTGTGCCAAACAGTGTAGTGATGATAATGTTGTTGGGGGGTTTGTTTCTTTTTTTTTTCTTTCACTTTTTTACCTAGCTAGCTAGTTTGTGTTGATGAGGACTGAGTGGTAATGGTAGTGATGATGAAAGGTTGGTCTGTAAAAAAAAAAATGGTGGATGAGCGTGAGCGTGCTCTTATTGCCTGTTGCTGCCTTTTGATGTCTTGACAGGTCTGTTTATGGCTTTGCAACCAAGGATCATAGCATGTGGAAATTCCATTGCAGCTTTTTCTATGGCTGTGAGATTCCTTACAGGTCCAGCTATCATGGCAGCTGCTTCTATTGCTGTTGGTATTAGAGGCACGCTCTTACACATCGCCATTGTTCAGGTCACTTTAACACCCCTTTTGTTCTTTCTCTTGCCTCCTTCTGACACAACCAATCCTACTTAACTACAGAAGCTCCAAAAGATTTCAAGTACTCCTTCCTCAAACAATATTGTTGTTATCTCCAGATAAGGTTTTTTATTAATGGTTTTTGTCAGAAGAAATTATTTTATACACGATGCCAATTGAAGTGTCCCCCATATGGGTCTTGGACTCTTTAGTGCAAAAAACATTGAATCCTTGAAAGGGTAGCTGAACTGGATGTGGAATGAGCTATATTGCCAAATGAATAAAACAAGAACATTAGTATTATTTTTTCAGAATTTTTTTTTTTCCAAAACCCAATATATATTTATATTTATGCTTGCACGGTGTCAGTCAGTACTCGTATTGTAGTTGATGAAAAAGACTGAGTACTTTGGTGGTAGCTAAAACTGATCTGGAAAAAGCAATGACAGTGAGCGTAATAATTAATCAAAATAAGGACTCGTTTGGGGTTATTGATGAACAACAAACGTCTGTACAACATTGCTAACATGTCTTCTTGCATTTATTGTGCTTGGATTTCCAAACAAAAAACACAGGCAGCTCTACCACAAGGAATAGTCCCCTTTGTCTTTGCCAAGGAGTACAACGTGCATCCTGAAATTCTCAGCACAGGGTGAGTATATTTTCAAGGAAAGCATCATAAGCTTGCACAGCATTTTTTTTTTCCCTTTTGCGTTCCTTTCTCTTATTCTCATCACTTGCCTTTGATTTTTCATTTGCAGTGTCATATTTGGGATGCTGATTGCATTGCCCATAACTCTTGTGTACTACATTTTGTTGGGGCTATGAAGCGGAAAGAAAAACACCTATGATATTGGAATCCATGCAGACCCTAATTAGGCTACTAGCTAGCGCATGGAAAAGTTGGAAATCAAAATTTAAATGGACAGAGAGAAAAGCAGCAGCCATGGTGAATCTTTCTAGTGAAATGTCTTCTTTTGCCTAGCGAAGTTGTAAAATCGATGTTTGTAGTCAAATTATCAAAGGAAAAAAAATGTTTCCCTAGTTAACTAGCTTTCCTTTCAATTATATTCCCAGATGTTTTATGCTACAAAGGGCAACACAAATTACAGATGAAGAGAAGGGAATTGGTAGTGTATGTTTTGATATATATTACCTTACATTTTCATTTCCTCTTCTTTACTTTCATACTTGTGGCCATCTTTTTCAAAAACTAAAAAAGTACAAAACATTAAATTGCAGTAATTTACAAGTGTGAAAAGAAAAAAAAATGTTCATCCCCATTTGCTCTCGAGTTCCTGTTCAATTAAACTGATGGTTTACTAGATAATTAACGAGGTAATTAAGAGTAATTGCTGTAAGAAGAGGGATTATAGAGAGATTTGCTCTTGACATAAAATTGAGATGATGCTTTTGCAGAGGTATCCTTGCTGGGAAGATACTTTTGAGAGCCATGCTTTTGGAATGGATGAACAAGACAGTGCAATTAGGGACCCTCCATTACAAGATGGGGTTTTGATTTGATGCAGACCTCTTTGGAATATTGGGAGACAAAAGTCACATCCAAAGTTTCTCCTCCCCTTTTCTTCTATCTCCTAATTGTTTAGTTACACTCACCACCTTTTCTTGACACCTTTCCCTTTCATCCATGGTGCTATGATTTTGAATAAGCATTCTATGTTTAAAAATACAATAAAACAACAGGCTACAACAGGAACTCACTCCAAAGCTACCTTGTTATCTTCCTTCAAATGTTCACAACTAGTTACTCGAGTATGAAATGCCCAAACCCAAGAACTCCCTGCAGAGAAATTGCATCAATGAAATCCCCTAAAAAAGAGAACACGTTAGAGACAAGTTTTCCTCCAATATGAAAAGTAAAGCTAATCTGCTTCAAGAAATGCATATTGATTTTGGGGCGGTTTCATGCATGATTGTGGTTGAGAAATCAAATAAATAAATAAAATTTTTTTAGATGAATGTCCGGATCAGCTTGCGTGCACCTCAACTAATTTGATATGCCTTGAAATTAACTACCATGTAAACCTCTGGTGACCCTAAAATTTATGAGACTCGAACTAATGTTATCTAAAACATAAACTCAAGATATAACCGGTGAACTACACCTTCAAAATTATAAAAAGTTGGCAAAGTGGCCTCGTAAAAAACTTTTCATTAAATTTACTTGCACCAAAAAAGAAAAAATGAAAAGTGAGTGAGCATTCACTCGATGAAAAATGAAATCATTTACTGTGTGCCTGCACGAGTGAAGCTTTTATTTTTTTAATTAATAAGAAAAGGGATAAAGGTAAATCACTATTCTTTTTCTTGGAATGATTTGATTGTCACTTAAAGCTTTCATTTTCTCAGTTGACCCTCGAGATTTCATATGATAAATGCTTCAAATTTAGGTATTTGTAATCCATCTATGTATTTCTTCATTAAAGTGAGATGGTGAAAATCAAATGTAGTGTTCCCACCAACTTCATAAGTGGGTGTGAACATTAATTTTATTCATACCAATATGGAGTTCAGAATTTATTTTATAAAGTTCAAAAAAGATAGGGTAAATGACTAAAGCTCACTTGCGCAAAAATACCTGTGCAGCTTTCTTCTGTAGTTTTGGTTTAAATGGCCTTTGTAGCTGTTCTTACAAGATCCATGACTGTCTTGCAAGAATCTTTTCAACTTTTTGTAAAAGTGAAATTAAATATGATCATCATTCGTTTCCAAACAGACCCTTTATTGAAGATCTCTCTGACCTAGGTTAAAATTTTGGATAGTGTGATGGTGCTAGAAGATCAGTTAGCTAGCTTTGAGTGTATGATTGAATACAAGATGGATGGAAACTTCAATGGGATTTTGCTCGCATGGCTGCCAAAAGTATGCGTTCGGCTTAAAGAAAGACATTGGCACCACAGCAAGATGTCACCATTTGCATCATGCATTTGTCAGTAAATTATTGAGCAGTTGGCTTGAAACACTCCTAGCTCTCATCTATGGACTGCATGGAAATATGTACTTGCAGATTCTACTCGATGAGGTCAAGATGCCTCTCCATTGCTGTTTTTCACCAACTTTTTCTTTCTGCTTTGGCTGGCTCCCAGAAAGTGACTGTTGCTTCACCATTTTGGATATTTCGTGCTTTCTTTATATCCTTAATTCTATGGAGATTCTGGTACACATTCATTTACATGACCTTAAATGTTCACCACCTAGCAAAACTTTCTCCCCGAAGAATTAGTTATTTCCTAATCGTCACAATTAATACATCAACAATGACAGTATAAATATATTAGTTTACTAAATTTAAATGCTTAGCTTTGAATTCTTTGAAACAAAAAAAAAATTAGCTACAACAAAAAATAAGTAGGTTTGCTTATTTAATATGGCGAATCTTAAAAAAGCTTGAACCAAAATAGAGATACTAAGAGATTGAGTGTTGGGGTGGCCGAATTTATGATGATGAGAACTTTATTTGTGACAAAATGAAGTGGGGGTGTTGTTTTCTACAGAAAAGAAAAGAAAGAAGAAGAAGAAATGGGGGAGGGAAGACGGCTGACATGTTATAACTTAAATATTTCTGACGAATTCACCGACAAATATTAGCGGCGGTTAGTTTTCATCGGTAATTTTATCTGTAATATTGACACGTCATATTTTCCGATGAAAATAACAAGGGAATACCCGTCCAATTTTCCTTTTCATTCCTCAATTTGCACCTATAATTCTTTCCATATTTACCGATGGAAACAACGACGTTATATTCTGTCGGTAAATGTCACTGAAATTTACCGATGATATTTTTTATGTTGGGTATTTGATAATTTCTAGCAGTGAAAAAATAACAAGAAAAAAAATTATGATACCAAAATATACCTTAATGACTTACAATAGTATTATAAGTTGTAATGCAATTAAGTTTAAGAATCTCAAAACTATCCTCTATAATATACCATATTCTTTTCATACCTTATCTCTTATTTTCTCTCTATTCTT
>Ga0325402_1005985_pt1 | contig 11450 bp, 5 predicted proteins | sample PopdelMetagenome_22_FD_207212 | JGI IMG/M metagenome (GOLD analysis project Ga0325402, IMG submission 207212) | Populus deltoides microbial communities from Bellville, Georgia, United States - Xylem-PdKOR-R3 | ecosystem: Host-associated > Plants > Phyllosphere > Stem > Wood/Secondary xylem...
AGCAAATTACTAAGACTATATATATACCCGCATACACATATTCTATAGCAGTAAACAGTTGGAGAAGGAGGCCAAGGAGAGAAAGGAAAGATGCAGGTATTTGTGAAAACCCTAACTGGGAAGACTATTACTCTCGAGGTTGAGAGTAGTTACACAGTTGACAATATCAAGGCCAAAATCCAAGACAAGGAAGGTAACCCTTTTTGTTCTTCCCTTTTCATATCATATCATATATATGCTTGTGTTGTTCTTTTTAACTAAGCTTGCCAAAGAAAACTGTGTGTGTAGATGGTCTAAATTTACATGGTGATTAATGTTGAATAGGAATTCCGCCGGAACAACAGAGGTTGATTTTTGCTGGAAAGCAACTTGAAGATATCCGTACCTTAGCTAGTTACGATATTCAGAAAGGTTTGTTTCTCATGTTCGTCAGAAAAATGCGAAGGGCTTCTGGTTTTTTGCAGTGATAGATAATTTTGTGAAGGGTTTTATTGATTTATCGTGGTTGGTGTTGTTGTTTAGAATCCACACTTCATCTAGTCTTGAGGCTTAGGGGAGGAAAAGGATCTCCTAGCATGAAAATTGAGCCCTCCCTGAGGGAACTAGCTCGTAAATTCAATCAATACAAGCTGATTTGCCGCAGGTACGCCTTCTGTCTTATCCTCGATGTTTAATATCCTAGAACTGATTAATGAACTCTTAGCTAGTGGGGCATACACATTGATTGACAAGTTCTTGATTTAGAAAGTTAATATCATGGATGGTCATGTATAGATTTTGTTTCATAGCCGGTTGAGATGCATTCCAAGAGTATAATCATCCCTTTTAAGATCACATTAACAGCTTATTTAAGCTAAACTCTCGGGATTAATTAAGGATCAAGAAAGTAATCCAACATGGACAGACTTGTGATCTAGCAGACCAGTACTGATTGTTTTTTAGCTTACTGTTTTGGCTTGCTAGATGTTATTCTCGTCTACCTCCCAGAGCTAAGAACTGCAGGAAGAAGAAGTGTGGCCATAGCAATGAGGTTATGATCAATTGTTTTTGCTTGATTTTCCATTATTTTCTTGTTTTGATTTCATTGTGCTGTCAGGACATGCTCTGATATCTTGTATTTTCTCTTTGCATGCAGCTGAGGCCTAAGAAGTTACCCCAGGGCTAATTAAATATGATTGCTTTGAAATTCAGGCCACCTAGTTTCTACAGTAAAATGCCCCAATCGAGATGCCTGCTTGCTGCTGAGCATTAATAACACTAAAACCTGTTATGGATTGAAATTTAGTTGTTTATCTATGTACTTTTGCGATCTAGCTACATAAAAGTGGATCTAATTGAAAATATTTAGTACACATTGAGGACGAAATTGATGGACGCCAGGCAACTGGTGAACGGCAATATTCAAAATAAAAGGGTCTTTTTGCAATCAATTCAATAAATAAAGGATTACCTTAGCATTATGCAACTTTAAGAAACCGGACCCCCTTTTTCACTCTTACGAGTTTAACTACAGAAACAGAAAAAGGAGTGACTCGCTTTGCAAAATAAAAATAAGAAAACATGACGGATCAAAAACAACCAAAATAAGTGCAAAAGCGACAGCAGAAAGACCACCCAAAGCTTGGAAGTCTTCTGGGATAACTTCAAATCAGTCCCCATTCCACAGCCTCTTTCTCAATTAAGTCCCCAATCCGTATGTCTAACCGTCCTCAACGCATCCCTTAATGATCAACACATTCCTAAAACTATTCATGCTTACATATGTTGTCTTTATGAGCTGGTAACACTTTTTTTACAATTTATTTTTTTTTCTTTTCCGAAATTAAACTTTAACCAAGAAAGAGTTTTATTCGAGTTTAATTATTTTATTTTTTAATATAATTAAATTTCAAACCTGGGATCCTGGATTAACTTTCTGGGTTGAGCAGGGTGTAGCAATTATGACCTAATTGACAATATGCCTGGGCATATATGCAAACAGAAGGGCAGATCGGGGATTTTCTTTGTTAAAAATACATACTAGGGACCTAACGGATAAAAAGGATGTCTTCTGGGGGCTAATATGGGCCTACCCAACCTTTCTAAGACTCCCAAATCTATTCGGGAATAAATCCCCTTCCCCTTTCAATGCAAACCCTAAAAAGTACCCAATTTCTCCAGCTATAAATATATTGTCTCCCTCTCTCTCTCCCCCCTTCGCGAATCTTCTCTGATCCATCGAATTCACTCTATCCTCTCTCTCTCTCTCCAATTACCGCAATTCGCTACTTGCGATTCCCAATCTCACAGCCAAAGAGTTACGGTTTTTGAAGCTGCTTGTTACCGAACTGAAAAGGAGCCGTCGTGGAGAAGACGAGAAGGAGAAGCAGAGGGGTTATTGTAAAATTACGGTTTTGCCCTTGTGATCTCGAAGAGCACAGATAAAAACGAATTCTGGATCCATGCCAAAGGTCTGTTCAAGCAGAAGTTCTAGCTTTTTGATTGCTTAGCTTGCCAACATTAGGGTTTTGTGATTTTGTTTCAAATTACAACTCTTCCATTCCTTCTTGCTGTAATGCGATTAGGTCAGCGAATGTAGAGAAATTCCATCGACTTAGCGTAGTAGTAGCGGCGGTGAGACTTGACCGGGTGAAAATTTTGGTTTATAGGGTAATTAATGTGGCTATTTGTAATTTTTTATGTTACCAGAGCGGAGTTGGTATTAGTACGTGGAGTATCCGCAACAGTAGCTGTCCCATAGGTGCATTGATTGGTTGATGAGGTGTTGATTTACGTGTGCCTTCTGTGTGCTACTCGTCGAGCTTGGTAGTGGTCAACAGTTTCGAAATCTTTAGATATTCTTGAAAGGAAGGGGAAAAGATTGGTCGTTCGATAATCGTATATGTAGGAGAGGTTTGTGGAGCTGAATATGATCTGGTGTGGTATACTGGGATAGAGGATAGTGTTTTCATTAAAATGGAGGGAGAACACTGCCTTGCATAGCGCATCAGCTCTTTTTTTTTTTCCTTTCCTTCTTGTGGGTTTGTTGAGTGTTGACTAGGGGTGTTTTTATAGTCCAGTTTGGCTAGCAAGTTAGTTATGCTACACATGAGCAGTATAACCAAAAAATTGTCTAATCAATTAGCTCATCATTTTCGAAAAGCTCTGGGAGCTTGTTTCTGATAGGTAGTTGTTGAGGTTGTATCATAACTCTGACAAAGGTATCACTAGTTGGATAGATTCCCTAATATAAGGGGCTGTTTATTGAAATTCTCGTCCTATGAATCATATGTGATTTTTAAGCTGCCAAGTCTCGTTGCATGTTCGAATTTTTCCCAATGTTTTGAATGGTGTTTGGAAGGATGGTCATTATAGATTCCCTTGTTTCCCTGAGGTTTAAATAGATTCCCCCAATGTTTACCTTTTCTGTTGATTATAGAATATCCGTTGACTCCTTCAAAGTATAGTGGCCTTAGAAAAGATAGTGAATTGATGTGTAAATCTAATGTGCTATAAAATGACGGAAATAAGCATTGAATGCCTACTTGTTTGTTCAGATGTTGCGTATAGCATGAATTTTTTATGAGTCATGCTATACGTGACACTTGGTGTGATCATTTGTTTAGTCTATCTTCAGCAGCATTTTTGTTATTCAAATATCTTGTTCTGTAGATACTTGGATTGCAGTATAAATTGACAAGTAGCTACTTGATGCTTTCTTTGTTTATATGCTGAAATGCTTTTTTAAAGGCATTTGATAGTTATGAAGCATTTTTCTCTTGTGATAAATAACATGCAGTTGGTGGTTCACCTTCTCATTAATCATTGACCCATGGATCCAGAAAGCAAGAAGTTTGGAAGAGGTAAGAATTAGTTTTAGAATATTTTTGGCTTGTTGCCCCTTACCCCAACCCCCTCTTGATTTTAATGGTTGATGGGCGTTGTGTCCTAGGGTTATCATCATTACTCATTTCAAATAATTCCATAGCTGGGTCATTCTATCTGAACATGGAGATGCAGGTATCTTGTATTGATGTTACAACCTGATGTTACAAATATTTTTGAGGCCAAGTATAATTTTTTTTTTTTTTTTGCTTTCCTCCCAACCAAACCAATATGTTATTATATACTTATACCAGAGCTAACATGGAGATGTAGGTATCTTGTATTGATGTTACAAATATTTTTGAGGCCAAGTATAATTTTTTTTCTCTCCTCCCAACCAAACCAAAATGTTATTATGTACTTATACCAGAGCTAAAATGATAACTCCAATTCTATGATCTACCACACCATCCAAAAGAAAGTTAAGGCCAGCAGTCCTGTACTGTAACTGTGAGAAGTAAAGAGAATATGGTTGGAGGTTCATGTGGGGTGTGAAAATTGCTGTAAATCTTATTCAAGAGCATATTATGTAAACAAATATATAAGACTAAAAGATTGTAGGTAGAATTGATTATTAGGTGGTCTATAACCATAAATTAAGTATATTTGGCCAAAAATGGAGAATGATTATTAAAATATTCATGGGCACTTCTGAAATTCTCCATTTAGAAACATCAAATATAAATCATCTTCCAAAATGGTTTAAATTCTGGAGAGATGAAAAAACTAGTTATTTTTTTAGCAATGTATTGATCACTGACTTGGTAATGGCTCATCTCTTAATCATCTTCGTATAAATTCATTCATGTGATTGTATGTAATGCTTGCACATGCAACTGAGCTTTATCTCCACCCCCTTGTTTTTATGAATCAAGAAAAAAACTCATCTTACCCCCATTCAGACTTGTGCATTCAGTTGACCTGCTCAATTTATCATTTCTAAATATTTGAAAAAGGAAACACCAGATGTCAAGCTGTCTTTATTTATTCAAAGCAATGCAAGTATTTTTTTTTTCCCTAATGTCATTTAAATACAATAAACATCCTTCATCTACTTGAAGAAGGGAAAGGGACAAGAAGGTATTCATGAAGAAGGAGTTCAGAATGTGAAATGAATATATAAGTGAAGCTTGGAGAAAAACGTTGAGGTTTACTTGATATTTTGTTGCATACACTGATGAGATGGTGCCCTTTTGAAACTTCAGGACCAAGAGAGCTGACTGGTGCCGTTGATCTTATAAGTCACTTCAAATTGCTGCCCCACCATGAATTTTTCTGCAAGAGGTCACTTCCCTTGTCAATTGCAGACACACATTATCTTCACAATGTGGTGGGAGACACTGAAATAAGAAAAGGAGAAGGGATGCAACTGGATCAGCTTATCCAGAATACCTCCAGAGATAGTAATGCACACATAGAGCCCTTTGACCTAGATGTACTTAGGGAGGCCTTCCAACTGAAGGAAACTACTCCTATAGATTTGCCTTCTGTAAGAAATCTATCTTGCCTTGAATTTTGTGGGTTTATCAGTCACTTTAGTTTAGTGTTGCAAAATTGGCATTGGCTCATAACACCAATGTATTTTGACATTTAGTAGTATTTTGTTTGGTGTCCCAATGTATTTTTATTTAATTTTTTTTTCCATCCTCTTTAGGCAGAGAAGGGGACTCCTACCATAGCCGGGAAATCAAAAGTTGAGTCCAAGGACAAGGATAGGAAGCATAAAAAACACAAAGAGAGAGATAAGGAGAAGGAGAAGGAGCACAAGAAACGAAAACACCGTCATAAAGATAAAGATCGAAGTAAAGACAAAGACAAGGAGAAGAAGAAGGATAGAAGTGGACATCATGATCCTGGCGCTGACCATTCCAAAAAACACCACGATAAGGTTAGAACTTACTACTTGTTTGCAGCTACTGCTTGAACATGACGGGGCCTATAAAATTGTAGTTAAATTTATAGACTAAGTTACTTTTGTATGGTGTTAGGCAACTATAGTAAACAGTTCAACTTCTCACGTGCACAATAACTCAAATCTCTATTCAAATAAATGTCATATTCACCGTTGACAATTAAAAACTAGGAAATTTGCTGATGGCTAGTAATGAACTGCAGTGATTGGTGATTTTGACATTAAATGTCTTATGCTCAATGTCATTGCCAATATGGACTTTGTTGTTGTATGATTTCAGAAAAGGAAGCATGATGGAGATGAAGATCTCAATGATGTGCACAAGCACAAAAAAAGTAAGGTAATGTATATCTGTTTGAAGTAATGGTGATTTTGCAGTATGTCCAGTCTCATCTCTCTCATTTTTGTTATGAATTACTTGGCTGCTTTTCGTTTCTTAGTCCCCTGTTCTCCTTAAATAAGCTCTCTGTTTTGTATTTTATTCTCTTGCAGCATAAGAGCTCAAAGATTGATGAAATTGGTGTGATAAAGGTAGCAGGCTGAAACAGTTTCGTACTATAGTTCATTTTTGTTTGAAGTGGTTGTTGTTGACAGTTTGGAAGGGGTATTGACTTGAAGTTGTCCATTGTTTTGAGGTAGATACTTTATCAGAATATGATTTCTATCCTTCTTTTGATTTGACGTATGAAAACTAATTTTGTGAATGTGTACCCATCAAACTCCAGAGACTCCTCCAAAATAAACAAGTAACAGATTTATATTGAATCATTCCACTTGCTCAAGCTGATTTAAATCATTCCTCTTTGAAAGAAAAAAAGAAGTTCTCCTTGGGCATAATCTAAAAAGTTTCGTGCATAAATAATAACCATGGATGATTTCTTGTGAGGTACCCAAACAAAGTAGCCTCTCATCCTCAACACTGTGCATGCTCTTTCATCTCCAGAGCATTACTATGTCGTTTAGTAGCATCAATTATGTGATATAAGTATAGCGGTGATAATCACTTTTGTTATTTTTCATCATTACCATTAAGGTGTTTCTTATGTTTTGTTCTCATTTTTATGCAGAGTAGGTTTTGAACTGACTGAAAATGTGAAGATGGTGAATTCACCAGACAAGAACATTTGCATGCCAGGTTGAGATTTGCTGAAAATGGAACTTTGTATCATAACAATGGTCTAGTATAGTTGGTGGTAATAGGGAAAACTTCCCTTAGTTCTTATGGTGCATTGGATATTTCCTCGTGTACACATTATTGTAATCATTTCTCCATTTTAGGGTAGTCCAAAGCTTAGTTCTATAACCAGTTTCGTGTAGAATTTCCTGCTTTGAGCTGTAGGAAGAACACGCTTGAGGATAGAGATTGTGTATATTGATTAATTCCTTTCTTCCCCCGTGTTTTGTGGCAACAATTGACATGCTTCTTAGTTAACCAATAGGATCTTAATGGGGCTAGGGTTTTTGCATGCTGTCTTGAATGTTCTCTTCATTCGGGGCGATATTCATGTAACCAAACTGCAGAACTAGGGGAGATTATAGCTAGGAAACTGGGGAAATTTTTGTTATTGCTGATGATTCGTTTTGAGGCCAACCAGGGAATGATACTATCTTGTAATATATACGAGCAAAATGGGATTGAGTGGGAATTCAAAGCTCTTAATGATCACAGAATAATTTCGGGACTGAAACTCATTGATGATTGATTGGTGTGAGCTGTGTTTGTATCCTAGCAAATCCCTAAAATGTGTCAGTAATGTTATCTACTCAGATAGTAATTTGATTTTCATCTTGTTTTCTGATTCTTTTGAGAGCAAAACTCAGACTTGTAACTGTTGTTGGTGGCTTTGCTTCTTTTTATTGTTAGACTTGAGCATTACCCCTCTCTAACCTTTGCCACTTGAAAGCTGAAAGGAGTCGAAGAATAAGAACATGCAACTGTTCGCGTTAAAACTCCATTTATTATAGTTTATATTCTATTATTTATAAATTAATCTCACGTTATTTATTGAAAAATATTAATTTATGTAATACTTTATTTGTGAAAAATACATAGAAAGAATGCATCAGACCACACGACGTGCTCCTGTGCAAATGTATTTACTATTATCATGCAGAAACCTGAACACATCTGCAGCTACTCTTCCATTTTTCTAGCAAAGCATGGACGGGAGCTTGTGTTTTCCAACAGCTTGGTCATCTTCTCAGAAGCTTCTGCCCGCTGTATTTTCAACTCTTCATTTCTTCTCAGCTGTAACTGTAGTTCTTCTTCCAACATCTTCTTCTCCGCCCCCTTCAGATCTGCATCGAAGACGCTTTGCTGATATTCAAGAATCATACTCTGAATTTCATGCATTCCAGCCTCTCTGATTTCTAAGAGAGTTTCCTTCTCGTGGGTTACAGCCTGAAGTGCAAGTTCCATTTCCTCCACAGATTTGGATCCCTTCTGTATATCCGTTTGTACAACTTGCATTTCACTCTCTATCTTACCCATCTTTTTACTCAAAACATCAAATTCTTTCTTTATAAGACCAAGATTTTCGCGGGACAACTTCATTTCATTCTGTATCTTGGTCTTCTCTTCCTCGGACTTCAATAACTCTGTAGCTTTACCGCCTAATTGCCAATTTCTCTGTGAGGTATCAACATTCTCAAAGTTATCTATGGGAAAAAGGACCTTTTCACTCTCCTGTCTCTGATTCTCCTCCATGAGTTTGGATTTCAAAACTGACAGTACGTTCTTCAATTCAATTTCAGATTGTTGAATCCTTCCCATGGTGGCCTCAGATTCTTCCTTGCAAACTTGAAGGCGAGCCAACTCTTCTTTCTTTTTATCAAGATAAGACGTTGAAGCATTTACCCTTGCCTTTGCTCTGTGTTCTCGCTGTTCAAAGTAAGCAATTGATGAAGCAAAACTTGACACGGAATATCTCAGTGCTGATAACTTCTTATCTACAAGAGCTCTTTTCTCTTGCATTTCTGAGGAAAGTAGCTCAAGGGATCGAAACTCTTCCTGTTTTATCTGAAGCCCTTCTTCTGTTACTTCAATTTCTCTCAGAACTTTATCAAACTCAATGAAAGCTTGCTCCGCATTCAGTGGAGATGCAGGAGACTGAAGACATTCCTCTCCATCAACTTCCATTAGTTTCTCTCCAACTCTGTTCTGTTCATCAGAAGAAAGCAATCTTCTCAGTTCATCCCTCTCATGCATAGCTATCTCATACAAACCCATCAGCTTTTCATTTTCTTCATGCGTTTCCATAAGCTGCTGCTCTAGGTTCTCAACTGTTTTCATCTCCCTCTCACTTGCGTTGGCAAGTTCAGGAGGACTATCATTATCATGAACTTCCATGCCATTTTGTTCACTCTCATCATCATTCACGTTCTTGTAGTTACTTTTTGAAGCTGCCCGTTCATACATTTCAATGAGACTATTTTTTTCCTCAATCAAAGCTTTTAGTTTTGACTGTAGCTCCTTGTTTGCCTCAATAAATGTTTCAACCTTCAACTGCAGCTCATTATCCTCCGTAGACAATGTAATAGCTTTTTCATGAGCTTCAGCTTCTTGTTGACTTGCTGCGGCAATGGCTTCAACCATTGTTTTGAGCTCCACATTGACAACTGATGCATCAGTTGACAAAGGAAGCTCAAGTTGCTCTGTTTTCTCGTTTGTGGCTCTAAAAAATCTCTCTTCTTCAAGTTTCATCATGAGATCATTGACATGCCTACAAAATAATCTGGTCAGGCAGACAGCATTTCAAAATAGTACAGTACATTCGCGCATACACACTGCTTATTAGGTATTTGAGTCTACATAAACGTACATTCATCATCAGCTGTGTAATCATGCTAGAGGTAAAGTAACCAAACTTGTTCATTGAAGAATTAAATCAATTGACAGTTTGAAAATTTTATCAAGTGAAAGAATTAAGAGTCAATCATTACCTTTCTAGTCTTTCCTTCTCTTCAAAACAGAAACCCAACTTCTTATGGAGCAAGTCAATTTCGGCCTGGTTTTGAATAACCTATAATACATAAATAAAAAATCTGTCGCGTGTACCTTGTATCAAATGAAAGCCGCATAAAAGTTTGTGAACAAAGAAGCAGAGTGGCGGACCTGTATGCGAAGGAATTCGTTCTCCTCTTTAATTGAAGATTGACAAGGTGATCTTGGTTCCTGTATCAACAATAGTTATTATTTATATCCATGAAGTCTTTGGTGCTAAACCATGCATGAGTAATACAAACACCAAAGCATACATAGTTCGTAAGATAATTCAAAAACATACACCAAGCACTTGCCATTATAATATGATTATCTAGAAACAAAATTGTAATTTCAAACTGAATCATTCTAAAATCAGGAGGCTGAATTTCTGCTTTTCTTTCTCTTTGTTTTTTTGGTAAAGATGATGGTGGATCCAATCAAGAATTCCTCAACAAAACTATCGTTGTAACATCCCGGGGATGGATGAAAAATGCAAAATTCTGAAATCCACAGTGGTGAATACAATATTCTCTGAATATCATATTACAACGTCATTCATTTTGTGCTACAGGAGAGAAATACCATCTAGGAACTTCCTGATGCCTACGCCTGTGCACATGGCCCCCTCTTGTTGTGAAATCAAATTTAAGTATCAAGCAGTCAAACTACTAATTATGCAAGCAGTTAACCTGAATTTGAAGTTTGAAATATAATTATCTCTACAATGAATAAATAGAAATGCAACTACTGAAATCATACTATTTTAAAAAGTTTTTGAGGTGAAAACCAAACAAAGAACTCTTGCAACAATGAAGAAGAAATTAGCACCATCGTCACCAGACTTTCATGAAAGAGTACAACCCATTAGCTTATTTTACATCCCATCTCAATAAATGTAATCAAACTGATACGCTAAGAGTTAAATATATTTGCCAAAGTGGTTGCACTGTTGTGAAAAATGCTTTGGAAGATACATCTGCTTGAATTGTACCTGACTCAAAATTGGTGGATCATCATGTACTGCTGCTGTCTCCATGTCTAAGCTAGTTTTCTGTAGTCGAAAGAAATTAAAAAACTCACAGTTAATGAGAAAAAAAAAATTCTAAATGTAGCCATGCATTTTCAAAGTTCACAGTAAAGCTTTTGAAGAACCTGAACTGCCAAGGAATCTGATTCATGCATAAGTTTCCAATCCAGTGCTTCTAGTAACTGCATATACAATCAGAAGATGTTTTAGAAAGGATAATTTAACTGAAAACAGCTTAAAACATGTTTAGACATTGTTCCTCTACCTTATTCTGTAAGACCATGATTTGTTCATTCATCATCACCCTTTCACCTTCCTCACAAAATGACTTTAATCTGTGAAGTATAGCCGAAATAAGTATCCCCATTTAACGGGAAATGATTTCAGAATATATCTTGGACATAAAAATATTACTTGAAATCTGTTCTTTGCAAACAAAAAGCTATAAAAAGAATATTCATGGCCCAGTCAGGTGCATTCCTGTTTTATCAGGTTCAGTTAGTTGGAAATTACTGTTTATTGCTAGCAGAGATGTTTGACCTTGGTTTTAGTTGCTAATATTATTAACTTTTTTTAGCCTAATTTTGACATAAATCTACATCCAGCTCGAATTTCATTGAATTGACAACCAATGTATATGTATCGAGACCAATATAATTTGC
>Ga0325402_1005986_pt1 | contig 11450 bp, 7 predicted proteins | sample PopdelMetagenome_22_FD_207212 | JGI IMG/M metagenome (GOLD analysis project Ga0325402, IMG submission 207212) | Populus deltoides microbial communities from Bellville, Georgia, United States - Xylem-PdKOR-R3 | ecosystem: Host-associated > Plants > Phyllosphere > Stem > Wood/Secondary xylem...
CACGTTCGCATTCAGTTGTTAACCTAATTTTATGGCCCTCCATCAACTAAGTATGGTTCCAGGACAAAACAGCTTAACAATATGTAGTTAGCCCAGTTAATCAATCCACTTTATGTTTTGTTTTTAAGCCACCTGTTGCTTTGTTCTGTATCAGAAGAAAACAGGTTTTGCCATGGAAGCGATCCCATCTCACCCTCTTTCTCTGTGTTCTGTCACTTACATTCACAAGCTGCTAAGATTTTCAGCACGAAATTCTGTACTGCTAAATTCTTTCCAAAAGCTTGAATAACGAGACATGGTACCTTAGGTCCAGTTTGGTTGCCATCATTTTCTTTTTTTCATTAGTTTGCAAGCATTTCTGTTCTGAGAAGACATTTTGAGACGAAATGCAAATATGATTGTGAATCAACAGCAAACCAATTCCTCCATTTCCATACAAGGGTTATACGGCGACATCGATCAAATTTTAGAAAAAATGTCAAAAGTTGAAAAAGTTTCTCGGTGATGATGGGTTGGATTAGTGATTAGAATAATGGTGCTAAACTACTAATGATGCGCTTATTATAGTAGCAACGTGATAAAGACCTTGAAAGCCGCCTTATTGCAATAATTTTGATGGGGGCAGTGAGAATCTTTGAGGCCAGTGAAATGAAGCATAAATGATGAGAAAGGGGAAGTTGAACAAGAGAAGGCTACTTCCGAAGGCTAACTTTGGGGACAAGAAGCCAAAATTGTAAAGCGAGGGACCGCTCGATTTCATACAATTACACAGCCTACATAGCCTGGTCGGCCTCTTGTTTTGCATATGGGGCCATTTGCATTTTAAGGTACAATGGAGGGGTTTGATGTATTTATTAAAAAAAAATATTAAAGAGACAAGAAACACTCACGATTTGACTGTTAATTCTCACAATGAAATGAATATTTTGCTCTTCATAGTAACAACCAATGAAGTGAGATTTGGAAGGTAAAATAGTTTTTTTACTGGATTTATTTGACACTATAAAATTAATTTGGGGTAAATCGGTTTGTTTAACTATCCTCGAAAGCAAAAAACCTAAACTGACGTATCGAAACCTTTTAGTCTTCTCATTTTTCTCAAAATACTAAAATGGCTAACACTAAAGCAAAATTTAATTATTTGGCTTCTAATGTTTTTTTCTTTTGTTGCAGTGAAATCCCTCCTCATCTTGAAGTTAAGAAATTTAATATAACAAAATTGTTTGACATGGCGACCTAATGTTTCCAATTAATTCAATTCATACCCCTGCGTTTATTACGTTCACACACACACAGATATAGATTAACGTTTTGGGGAAAAGAAGTCACAGAACGGATTCCATTGTTCGTAGAGGAGGTGAATAGCTTCCCCCCCCGCTCAATGGCAAATGCTGCTAGAGCTTTTTTCGACGTGATTGGATCTACTTTGCGATATCTTTTTCTTCCCCGTGTGAAAGAAGTGCCTGATTTAATCAACTTTCATGAAAACAAATTATTTTATTTTATTTATCATTTCTTTTGTTTTTTATTTATCCTTCTTCCTTCCTTGCGGTACTTCCATTTTAGCCGATCGAGTTTCCTCCTTCCATTTTAGCCTGAACCCACACTCGAGTTTCTCTACAGTTGATTGCTAATCCTGCATGGTACTTTAGGAGCACGCAGGCGAGGAGCATGTTGCAATCATGGGCAGAGAAGACAAAATATATTTTCCAGCAGATTGAACAAAACAAAATAAAAAAGGGGTCATCATCCTACATGTTATCAAAGCATTATCCAGGGCCCGGAAATTTGTCATGTCTACATCATTCGAAGCATGAATACCTTTTCTGCTCACTAATGGAAACCAAAGCAGGGTGTTTTTCTTGCGCTTTTAAGAAGAACACGGTGCTACCAGTGCCATCCGTCACAGTTATGGATAATGCTTGTAATCATTAATGATGACAATGTGACTCGTTATTCCATTGTCGAAAAACATGAACAATATCAAGCTAAAATTAACACACTAGCTCGTTGTCATTTTTCCCTTCATAGGAATTAGTTGTGGAGATAATTCTCTCTTCCAATTCTCTCTCATTTATTCTATTATAAGCTTAAATATTTTATAAACGCAGCCGAACTATTGGAGAATTCGGATTTTGGAATTGGATCGTGGTTTCGGGCTTGGCGTTTCCCTTGTCCTCCTTGCGTTTCGTTTGTTTTTTCTAAATAAAAAAAATGCTGGAAATATGCATTCATGGATATAAACTACACAACACATGCATATAGGTGAACTGATCGCTCAAACTTATACGAATAGGAGCCGAGGTGTTCACGTGGGAATAGTAAATTGTGCACTCACTACTGCAAAGACGAAGGGGAAAATCTAATTTCGAAAGTACTTTGGATCCTATATATAGATAGATAGTCTCCTCTCCTAGCTACATCAATGGGGATTCAAGGACCCGTGAAGAATCTACTAGTGGACGGGCCTGGAGAACTTAAATTCTTGCGTGAGATGCTGGACATGCGCAAGTAAACTGGGTATCGTGAAGGCGTTAATTTTAATTTCATATTTCTTTCCTTCTTTCTCTTCCTTCTCTTTTTATTTTTTAAATGAATTTGCCAATTCTCATACTTCACAAAACAAATTCACCTGTTTTGTTTTGGATCTATTGACTTAGTTTTTTTTTTTATTTTCCAAATTAAACGATTTATAATGATATGCCTAAAATAACAAGTACACCCAACACTCTCTTTAAGCTATCTATCAAATTGGCAATGTATGCTCTTAAAACTTGGGTGGCGCATGATATTGTGTTAATTTCTGCCTTTTAAATAGTTTTCTGTCCAAAAAATATTAAATTAATAATTTTTAGGTGTGTATTTTTGATAATTTTAATGTATTGATATAAAAAAATATTATTTTAATATATTTTTAATTAAAAATTATTTTTAAAAAGCACTCCACGATATCAAATATACATTAATCAATCTCCTTTGAATTTTTTCAAACCATGGATTATATCTCTTGCCCTTCCACAAATAAAATCATCGTCCCACTTGAATTACCTACATCCAGACGGCTTCCCACCCTCGTTTTTAAACCGAGAATTGGGGTTTTTAATATTAAACTGAGAATTTTTTATTAAACAATGTTAATACCGCTGCTCATGGGGGGACGGATGACATGTCATTTCTTTGCCGAAGGGTCACATGATCCTCCTCCTTGATGGACCAGTAAAATTAATTATGAGTGTGGCAAGTGATATTCTCTTCAATCCATGTCTACCTATTACCTACTTGAAACATGACACGTGTGATTTTAAAGTCAAAATTAACCTCCATTGTCATTGACCTCGACCTATAACAGAAGGATTTTTAACGTGTAACAGTGCAGATAAAAACAAAATACTCAATTGCCGAAATTGATAAGTGTTTTCGCCAAAAATCAGACAATACATAATAAACAAGTTGTCCTTTAGCGTGAACAAATGGATGCATGTTAAATTAAAATAAATCTATAACCGTCACATGTTATGTTTCTTGATGAAAAAAATGTTTTTTTATTTTTATTTTTTTTGTGTTTTAAATTTTAATATTATTTTAATGTATTTCTCAATAAAAATTTTTTAAAAAAACAATCATTACTATATTACCAAATACTTTCTAAAAATAAATGTGAGAAACCACACCTTGTATGCAATGCCATTTTCCTGGTCATTTTACCTATAGAGGAAAACTACATTTTCCTGGTTATATTAACTTTTCTCCAAGTTTCTTTAATTAACTATAGATCTCAAATTATTATTTCTTTACGTTTTAAGATTCAATTTATTTTTTAAATAGTTTTAAAATCAACATCAATGGTAATAAGTTCAAAATAATACATTACAGTATAAAATACTAAATTGAAGACTTGAATAAATTAAAGAAAAAAAAAACTTTCTCAGATATATACGAAATAAACTCTGACATGCATGCATGTGGCAGGAGACACAGATACCACGCCATGGATAAAGTGAAAAATGAAAAATGAAAAAAGAAATGAAGAAAAGAAAAGGTAAGTAGTTCACTGTTTGTGTTTGTGCCTTTGTGGGATCGTATATGTCGTGTCTACATCATATCCCGACATGCATGGGCTAGGTTTCTTGTTCCGACGAGTAAAATGGTAGCAGAGTGGCAGCGAGTCTCTCGCACTGTAAAATACCAAGAGAAACTTGTTAGCTTTGAGTTGGCAACATCAATAGGGGGCTTGCATATATATCACTGCTCATTGATAGCTTCCATTTTGTCTCTCATGGCGAACAAGATCTAGCAAGTTGTTCAATGATGGATTGGATAAAAGCCAATCTTGTTCTGCATGTACAATATGCAATCCAGTGATGGAATTATTATCAGCGGCAGACCCATTTTCAGACTTCACTGTAACATGGAGATCCTCGTGATTTTGGCTCCTTAGTAACTGTAAGGTTGAATCGAGGATTGGACATTAGTCTAATTGAACTGTCCAAAAAGAACCAAACTTGTTTCTACTTGTTAAACCCTTAAACGCTCTGGAGTTGTCGCAAATTTGCCTATTAGTTTCCTCCTACCGATCGAGGACTGCTATCATATCCATGCATATCGACAATTACCCTTATCTATTTTCGAATTTTAATTTAATGGATACCCTTTTATAACTTAATGTTTATTCGACATCAATTTTGTGTGGATGCAATTATAGACTACCCTTTCTTGACAAATGAAAGATTTTTATTCTATTTTCACTTCTCATAACCGGTAAGAAAACTTATCTAATGTTGGAGTGCATTAGTTTTGTGAGGAGGATTTTGAGCTCGGTTAATTTATTGATCGGATTAAAAGTAAAATGAAAACAAATCATCACAGGCCAGTTTGTTCGTATTTAGAACACCACATAGTCATTTAACTCGTGATTTGATGTGGGATATATTGTTTTTATTTTTATTTAAAAATAGCGGATATGCATGTTGTTTTAATGTGTTTTTTAACATAAAAAAATTAAAATATAAAATCAAAAGCTTGTGAAAACATCTAGTTAAATAAACTAACAACCATTTATGTAAATAAATAAAAACAATCGTTTGCAATAAGCAAAAGAAAAATTAAAAAATTAAAAAATAAATACAAATTAAGATATTTAATCATATAAGATGAAACATTCATCCAATTGTGTTTACTAAAATTGTTTACTTAAATCAATAAAAAAAAGATATACATCCTAAAAAACTCATGACATAAAAAATAAACACAAATGAAACTGACTGGATAAACTCGCCATAAAAACATTACACAAGGCCGAATACATCATCAATATTATTTAAAAATGAATATTTTTATTTTGAAAAATAAACTTCATTTTTATAAAACCAAAAAAATAATATAAATGAATTAGAATAATATCTTGAAAAATCAACAAACAAAACAAACAATTCTAAAAAAATTTATATTAAAAAACAACATGCAAAACTCATTTCTTGAATCATTAGATTGGGACAAACCCATAGAAAAAAGATTAAAGATAATTACAAAACCAATATTTTCTTTTAGAAAAACAAATGCAGAATAATAAGATCGTATGAAGCCATATCTCCAACAAATCAAATGTCAAAAGATGAAATCATGAAAAAATAAATCAATTACAAAAAAGCATCCAAAAAAATAAGGGAGAAAAAACAACTCATTAGAGGGCAAATAAAGATTTTATTTGACTCGCTTTCTGCAGTGGGCCATAATTTGTTTTTTAAAAGAAAAAAAACTTGAGTATAGAGACTATTTTGATATTTTTTTTACATAATAAAATTATAAGTGTAAATCAAAAAGTCTATCCAAATATCTGATAATTATCTATGTAGATAAAAAAAATCGTTAATAATAACTAAAATAGAAAGTGAAAAAATTAAAAGATAGACTTAGATCAAGATATTTGATCTCACAAATTAAAACATTTACTCGCTTGTATCAACTAAATTTGTTTAGTAAAATCAATAAAAGACAACGGAAATAAAAACACATATGAAACTGGGTGAATAAAATAAAAAATGCAAAACAAAATAAATAACAATTAAAAGAATCATGACTGAATTCGACATAAAAATTAACTAAAATTAAATGTTTAGGGAAAAATGAAATGAAATTAAATGTTTAGGAATAGAATTGAAAAAAAAAATCAATTAAAAAAATGAATAAAAAATAGCAATTAAAAGAATTATTAGGGATGAGATGAAAAAAAAATCAATGTAATTGAAACAATTGCAATTAAGAGAAAATTGACTGAATAAAAATAAAAAGGAAATAGGGTGGTGGTTTAATTTTTTGCATGGTCAGCACGCAATCCGAATAAGGAAGAGAAGGAAAAGAAAAGCAAATTAGCATCAAACCCAACCCAGCTAAACCACCATACACATGCCGCTAAGAGAGGAAGAGGACGTTGAGATGAATCAAATAACATGACGGGAGCGCGATTAAAACCACTAGAGTCAGCAACATACATCGTTTGAAAGCAACAGAGCGGCTAACGCGTTCGAGGTACGCGTCAATAATTATATCTTTTTTTGGTACAAAATAAAAAATGCTCTTAGAACTAAACAATAATAACAAAAAATAAATCATTATGAAATTATAACCAGACCCCTAAAGCCAGTGCTATAAAAATTTGAAAGTCAAGGGTAATGGAGTAGTTATATTGTTCAACGAGAAACAAAATAACTATAAGGCCCTGGACCAAAAGCTATGACTATTTAATTTTCGTGGTCGATATCATAATTGTATCGTTAAAATCAATATAAAATTACTACAATGCCTCCCATTACCCTATAAAATAACAAATAAATCAATAGAAAAAAGACAACCCATCCTAAACCTTAGAGTTGCAAAATTCTATCGAACAAGTCCACAATAGAACATATCTATTGTGTGTTGGTCCAGAATACGCATACAATAGAAATATCACAAGTTTTGGGCCCCGTTTAGAAAAACAGTTCAAACCGTGTTCCATCACAATTTGAGATTTGTTTTTGCTTAAAATTATATATTTTTAATATTTTCATATCGTTTTGATGTGTCGATATTAAAAATAATTTTTAAAAATAAAAAAAATATTATCTTGATGTATTTATAAGTAAAAAATATTTTAAACCGTAATCGCTACCACATTTTCAAATACACCCTTACTTAGTAATACTTAATTAATACTTAATAATCTTTGGACAAGTAAGGCCCGGCCACAGCACATGTAGCGGGCTCTTGGGATGGTCGGCCCGAAGCTACAATCGTTGGGCCCCGTAGGTAGGATTAATGATCCACGTTCCCCCACCAGACAGAGAGGCCTAGTGAATAAAAAAAAACAAAAAACAAAACAAAAGGAAAGACAGACGAAGTTAATTCTGTTTTTTTGTTTCTCTCCCCCTCGAGACCAATTGTAGGGTTTTGACAAAAATCTCAAAACTCCAAAGAAATCCAAGCCAAAACCTACCCTGTCTGATTAAGAAAACCACAAGAACTCTTCTCTTTCTCACTTTCTGCACATTAACAATGACAGACGGTTACTGGAATCGGCAACAGCCTTCCAATGTCCCTTCCAGCGGCATGCTAAAACGACCTCGTTCCGACTACGGTACGTTCTGCTCTCCCTTCCTTTTGTAATATGCAAAATTTAGAGCGGCAGATTAGGATTACTGTATCTTTTTGTTGGAATTAGATCCATAAATTACTGTTACAATGAAGTATGTTGGAACTATTGGTTGAATTTTTTTTAAAAAAATTAATAGAGGTGGTGCCTGCTGTTGCTACTGCTTGGTTGTTTGGTTTGATAATTTGTATGTTGTTGAGAAGTAAGATATAGATAGAAGTCTCAACGGATTTGATTTTGGGGGTCTTGCAGATATGCCTTCAAGCTATGAGATGCAGAACTATTATCCGCGAGATGTTGATGATGATCGCACTAGGTATGAAACTGTCAAGGACAGTAAGTCTATAGGATCAGCATATGACCGCTACCTTCAGAATGCGGTATGCTTCTTTTCAAACCCTATATATTGTTGTTTTGTTACCCCTCTGTGTATTTGCTGATCTACCCGTCCTTTTTGTGAAGCAAGCTCCTACTTTTGCTTCTAGAGAAGCCAGTGCATTGGGAGGAGCTGGGTTTGGAAGGGGTATTGGTGGTGGAATGAGTGGTCTTCCGATAGCTGATTCTGCTGTAATGACTCGCCCTCGGTCTGCTGGTCTGGACCTGGCATCGAATGGTAGAGATGTTGGTTTTGTTCGTCAGCGACCAGAGGATAGAATTGCTAGGTCAGATCGTGAAATGGCACATCTACCTCCAGATGCTTCCAACACTTTATATGTTGAAGGATTTCCTCCTGACTGCTCAAGGAGGGAAGTAGCTCGTATCCTTTTAATGTCGTAGTGATGTTGAACAATGATGATACCCTCTGTCTTGCTCATTTTAATAGTTACCAAGGCTTTTTTTCCAACTATTATTTATGTTCCTTTACTGGATGTGATAGATATATTTCGACCTTTTGTGGGATATAAAGAAGTTAGACTTGTGAGCAAAGAAGCAAGACAAGTAAGTGGATGAGTTAGAGTACTTTCTCATACTTGGTTTTGTAATCTGATGCTCAAACTGGCTTGTTGGAAAGTGTGACTAGTCTTTCATTGAATGCAGCGTGGTGGAGATCCTATCATCCTTTGTTTTGTTGATTTTGTAAATCCAGAATGTGCAGCAACTGCGATGAGTGCCTTGCAAGGTGATGATTTTGTCTTTTTATCTATCTATAGTGAAACTGATGCTAGGGGTTGGAGGCTTTCTTAATGCAATAATGTCGGCTGCTATTCTACTTTACACTTTTGTATATGGGTTTGCGTGTGTAAAACTTATCTTATTAACATTTTTTTTTCTGGCTGTGCACCAATTTACATATTCCTATTACTAAGTTGGTTCTGAAGAAATTCTTGCACGAGAATGATATGTACCATGGCTTTGCTTTTTTTCTCCTTCCTGTAGATGGGTTGGGGGTGGGTGGGCTTTTCATCATCCATCTTGCCACAATAAGAATTGGAATTGCAAATAAAAGTCATTCCATGATAGCAATTTACCCATACTTGTTTGAAATGTCTGGAGATGCTAACTACATGGATGTAATCCGCAGGTTATAAAGTTGATGAACACGATCCTGATTCTAGGTATTTGAGGCTGCAGTTTTCTCGACACCCAGGCCCAAGATCTGGCCCTATAAGCCGTGGAAGGAGGTGAAAATCCTTGTTGCAGGAACACCTAGCTTTCAATGCAAAACAGTTTCTTAGTTTGCATTCATCCCACCTTTTCAGAGTGTTTATTTAACAATCTATAATCTAGAACTTGCAAGCTAGATTGCTCATCCTGGCTGTACTAGTTATGTATAATCTTGATCTACCAAAATAATGAGGGTTCAATTAATTGCAGGAAATGACTTGGTAGTTTACCGATTTTATTTAGCAGAAAATGTTGTGTGATGATTGTTGAATCTCAAGTCATTTACCTTTGGTGTTGGGAGTTATTTTCTAGCGTTTTGATTCTAATATTTGGAATGTTTAAATACTTGGCATTCGCTTTATGATTCCATGCAATCCTTGTGTGGTGCAATTGATTGAAGATCCTTCTGGGGATAATTTAAGCATGCTACTCATGTGACAAAAGATGACGAGTATTCAATTAGGAAATGCTTTAACTAAAATCTTTTTTTTTTAAATAATGAACTTTAGAACTTCTAGAGACTTGCATGAATGTGGTTTCAGGTTTCATGGCTGCTAATTTGCTGTGTTTTTACAATAAATGCATTGTTTGCTGAGAAGTTGCAACCGTTGCATAGCTATCCTAATTCCTATCTTATTGGTGCAGTCGTTTGGGTAAGTTTAAGCATCTTTTTTTTTTGTGTGGGTAAAGCTATTTACTGTTTGTATTCTTCTTTTTATGCTTGTTGATCTGCTGGCCCTTGCTTTGGACAAGCTCGTCTAGCAAGTTGTGGAAGAGAGATCTTTTCTGTTTGTGTTTCATCTCTCTTCATGTTTATCTGCATGACAGACTGATGAACTTTGTTCATCTGTTCGTTTGGAACTGCATTGACCGGCATGGCATTATAGGTTCGCTATCTTTCCCTGGACAGTTAAGCACACGCTTTTTCGCCTTCCTGTCTACACTGTCACTTCGCTTCAATAATTAGAGCATTTTGCATCCGGCAGAGATGGAATGATTCAGAACTGATACCCTATGATGCTCGGACTCCCATGGCTTTCCCCAAGTACCTGTGGTGTCTGCATGGGTACGAGTATGAAATAAAGTCCGACTCCGCCAGAACTCTGAACACGGCAGTTTTGGTTCGCAGTTACCTGTGCCGTCGCGGCATTGTGTGTGTGTTACTGTGTTTTAATGTCTACGCCGTAGATGAAAAAAGGAGGAACGAGAAGAAGAAACAACTGGCCGCAAAATTTTTAACGCCATCCCGTTGGATTAAATTCATCTAAAACCTTATTGAAATGGATTTGGGTTTGGGTTTACTCTTAGAATTAATTGGGCCATGAATTAATGATATTTGGAGTGGGAATTGTGGGCTAGCTTAATATCAAGAAAAAGAACTGGTCTCCAAGAATTTTCTGTATATTTTTGTGTGAAGTGAAAAAATCTAGATCTCCTGCTAGGTTGGCCTTACCTGCTTTCCAGCTTGCCTTTTCCTCCCCGCAATGAGAACTTCCCTTTCGCCCTTTTCTCTTGAAATGAGAACTTTCCCCCCCGTCATCTAAAGGGTTCGCTTCCCTCTCCTCCCCTGTAATGGCAGCAGCCAATCGGTGGTTTAGAGTCTTTAGACCCTATCATTAGGGATTGCTCTACTTCAACCTTACCAACCCCTGTGATAGCTGCTGCAGCCATAATTTAAATACTTCCAAGCTGTGTCTGTCTTCTAAAATCTTAAATTTGACAAGTCCAAATATCTGATATCCATATATGAGTCCGAGCAATATAACTTACACAGCCAACGCCCTCATCAGGATTATTGACCACTTGCTCGTTAACAAAAACTAGAAGACATGTTTTTGCAAGTCCTAGAGCACTATGGATATGGATTACAATAGTGCTCTGTTTTTTTTTCTTCTCCAAATTTTATTTTTTATTTCGCCCTTTATAGGAACACATTGATGGCTGATTTAATTCAATTTCTTTAGAGAGGGTAAGATTCAAAGATAGAGGATTAAAGTGGAGAAAAAAGCATAGAAAATGGGTGGTGTTTCTAAATTTTCATAGAGAGTTCACTTTGATCCTCTTACTTTTCCAATTGATTTTTTTTAGTTCCTTTGGTTTTTAAAAATTCAATTTTGATCTAAAACTTCATTTTCATTATTCTTCAGTCCTCCATTTGAGAGTGAAGAGAGAGTCGCTAGATTTCAATTAAAAAGAGAATCTCAATTAATATTGATTC
>Ga0325402_1005988_pt1 | contig 11446 bp, 17 predicted proteins | sample PopdelMetagenome_22_FD_207212 | JGI IMG/M metagenome (GOLD analysis project Ga0325402, IMG submission 207212) | Populus deltoides microbial communities from Bellville, Georgia, United States - Xylem-PdKOR-R3 | ecosystem: Host-associated > Plants > Phyllosphere > Stem > Wood/Secondary xylem...
GATGAAGGCAACAAAACCGGTGGATTGAGAATGTCTTCTTCTCTGTCTTTCTACGTCATCGGTGAGGGTCACCACCACCTGCAACAAGGGAAAAAATGCATAAACAACAGTTGATTTTAAGTTTTCTTTTTGTCTAGATTCGTTATTGGGTCTGGTTTGTTGTTATTTCCTTCTTGTTCCAGTGGCTGATCTAGCGGCTGAGGAAAGGGACGGTGTTTGTGCGGGAGGAGCTGAAGGAAGACGGAGGACAGATCTGGGTCTATGGGTGCAGTTGTGTTCGGGCTGGTCTGTGGGGCTGGAGCTGAAGGGAACCAAAAAAGAAGAAGACGCTGCTGAGAGGAAGTTTCGGTGTTGATGGAGATGAAGAGATCAGGAAAAGTGGAGAGGTGGCCGACAAGAGGGGAGAGTGAAGGGGGATGGCTGGGTTCTGGAGATAGATGATCTGTTGGCTGCTGGGGTTGGTTTCGGGTTGTTTAGGAGAGAATGGGGAATTAGCTGTGGCTTGGAGAGGGAGAGCGGCGAAGATGACTGAGAGAGAGAAGAGGGACGGCTGTGGGAAGAAATGGAGGAAATGGCGTTGGGAGGGAAGGTTTGTAGAAGTGGGGTCTTCAGGTGGCTGGTTTGAGGGAGAAGGAGTAGCCAAAGGGAAAAGGCCAAGGAGTGGTCGCCTGTTTGGAGAGGGAGAGTTGGTCTTCTTGTTTAGGTGAGTGGCTGGTGTTTTGTTTAGGTCAACGACCAGAGAGATGGAGCGAGGAGAGACAACCGAAAAAAAAACCAAAAGCCAGGGGGACGTGACTTCTCTTAGCTAAAAAAAATTAGATTTAAGGTTTCTTTTGTGTTGCCCCTAAATTTATAAAATTGTCCCTCCTTAGTGTGTTGAAGGCTACTATTTATAGGCAAAATATTGTTTGGTCCTTAAATTTGGTTCTTCAATTTTTTTTTTTGTAAATTTGATTTTTCTTATTTTTTTGGATTTTTCTTATTAACATCGATTTGAATGAGGAAAATTAGTGATTTTAAAAATAACGTGTTCCAAAGATTTTTGAAAATTTAAATTCTTTTAAGACGATGCTGAAAATGCTAAAAACGATGCAAATATATTAAAAAACTTATTTTTTGGATTTTCATTGTTTTTTGCTATTTTTGGATTTTTCAAAAATTTTATTAAATAGATGGGTCAAAATTGGGTAACAACAGAGACATTAGAAAAACTCCTCATCTTGCCTTCTGACGTATAAGGATTGACTAACCCAATCTTCTAGCGTCACCTGGCCATCACAAGGCAGATAACATTTCAAGTAAGAGAGCATGTTAATTTTTATGTCTTTTTATTTGGTATGTTATTCTAAAAGTTAACTTATTTTTTCTCTTATCATCATTTATACCTTCATGATACGTGTTCATTTTAAGAATAGATTAGTAGAAAAGAAAAGGGTCATGGTGGAGGTCATTGAGCAGTATAGAACTAACAAGTTTGAAATTCACAGACCTAAAGAAAAAAATGATGCTCAAGATGTTGAGATGGACTTTCTTCGAACAACATACTCCAAGGCAGCTGGGGGCTTAGACCCATGCCCTGGAAACGACTGAGCAACGGCTGGCCAAGGCCTTTAGCCGTATCGACCTTCTAGAAAAAAGGATGATTGAATTAGAGAACGAGACAGTTAAGCTTGGGGGGTAAGAGACACCCTAAGGGAAGAACTAAGGATAGCTAGGGAGGAGGTTTAGAAATCCTGTGCGAGGATGGACAACCTGAAGAATTCTTCCCAAGCGTTTTGGTCAGAATATGAGGAGTCCATGTCTCTAACAGAGACAATAGGAGACGAACTCTTTTTGGCCATGTCAAATTTGTGCTTCTTCAACTTGTCTAAAGATATATAAGTTGACTTTAGTGAGAGTTTTTCAAATAACCAACTTGTCTGACATGCATTCCAGACCCAAGACATTGGGATTGAACACAGCCAAACCCAAGATAATAACCGATCTCTCTTAAGGAAAACTTTCATTGAAGTCAAAGTCCGGGACTTGGCTATTTGAAAAACTTTCGTTGAAGTCAACTTGTGTACCTCTAGACAAGTTGAAGAAGTACAAATTTGACATGGTCAGAAAGAGTTTCTCTCTTATTGTCTCTGTTAGAGACACGAACTCCCCATATTCTGACCAAAACGCTTGGGAAGAATTCTTCAGGTAGTCTATCCTCGCACGAGATTTCTAAATCTTTTCCCTGGCTATCCTTAGTTCTTCCATTAGGGTGTCTCTTGCCCCCAAAGCTCAGCTGCCTCATTCTCCAATTCAATCATCCTTTTTTTCTAGAAGGTCGATACGGCTGAAGGCATCGGCCAACCGTTGCTCAGTCGTTTCCAGGGCATGGGTCTGAGCCCCCAGCTGCCCTTGGAGTATGATGTCCGAAAAGAGTCCATCTCAACATCTTGAGCATCCTTTTTTTCTTTAAGTCTGCGAAATTCAGACTTGTCAGCTCTATCCTGCTCAATGACCTCCTTCATGGCCCTTTTCTCCTCTACTAATCTATTCTTAAAATGGGCACGCATCATAAAGGTCTAAATGATGATAAGAGAAAAAATAAGTTATTTTTCAGAATAACATACCAAATAAAAAGATGTAAAAATTAGCATGCTCTCTTACTTGAAATGTCATTAGCCTTGTGATGGCTAGGTGGCGCTGGAAGCTTGGGTTGGTCAGGTCTCGTACATCAGAAGGTAAGATGAGGAGTTTTTCTAATGTCTCCATCACATTAAGACCACCAGGTCCCAGCGTGGACCTCCTCTGGAGGATAGTTTCCATTATCCCATTTTCTTCCTCATTGAGAATGGAGAAATAGATGGGGGCATGATCCAATCTTAGATTAGAGAAGATGTTCTTCATCCTAGAGGATGGAGGAGGCTGACTTGAAGACACGGGAAACAAATAACTTGGACTTGTGGGAGCGCCACTTGGGCTTATGGGAGTAGGGCTTATGGGAGGCGAGCAACTTTGTGGAGGAATGATCTCCACTTAAGAATCAGAAGGAATGGAGATTCTCTTCTTTTTCCAACGCGAAGCCACCTCCAGAATGACCGAAGTGGGTGTTGGCATCATATGACCTCCTGTTGCAGGAGAACGAGCCTCCCTTGCTGCCCCTTGAGCATTCTTCATAACAGAAAGGTCAGTGGTGGGGGTGTCCTTAACAACATCCTCAGTTAGGATTGCGAGTGTGGGTACCTCCTTAATGTTCATTTGTATAGAACACCTAACTCTTGGTAGATGTTCTTCATAAGAGGAGTCGCAACTAGGAGAGTGCGTAGTCATGTGACTAGGATGGCGTAGACCACTTGTGTTCAGATTTAGCTGTTCCAGGAAAAGATGTTGCATAAGGAAACACTCAGGAAATTAAAGATATTAAAATAAAAAAACATATGAAGTATCCAAACTCGTATAAACATATAGTGGTTGTAATGATAATATCACCTCCATTATATTTGCTAGTGACCTAAGAGATACAGTTACTGGCTTTATGGATGACCATTAGATATTCTCTTGGCTGGTGAGCGTTAGCCTGGGATACCTTGTCCTAGGACACCGAACTTCGTGTGTCATCCACAGGTGCCCTAGGTAGTCTTGGTTGTCCTTTTTATAGGGAACATTCTCATCCCTTCTTCCAGGGGAAGAAGTTTGGGCATTATCTTTTTCAGATCTAGATTCGATTCTTATGGCCGGAGATCTTTTACGAGTGGCTCTAGTTTCAAATCTAAAACTGAAATCACCTTTAGTTGTAGTTTTTCCTTTTCCTTTCCTAGAAGTCATGATGGTAGAAGGGAGAAAAAATAAAAAAAGGTTTTTCCAAAAGCACAAGGAAAAGAAGTTCTAGTATACCTTGTTAATTAGTTCCTCTCTCCTACCAAAATGCTCTCTTCTTGTAAAATATTGGAAGTTGCTAACTTATGTAATATCAACGACAAGTTTTAAAAAAGGTATAAAAAGAGGGGAAATATGAATGCAGGACAAGTGACACCTCCTTTGTAACCCTATGAAGGCCAAAAGCATGTAATCGCTAGGGGATCTTCCCAATAAATCTTCTCTCTCCAAATCTTGCCAGGTATGCAAACGTCTTATCGTTTTTTTTTCCAAAAGACGACAAGACACTTATTGGCTCATTATCACCTCAGCCTCTCTCAAGCCTTTAAATGCGAGATTACACATTAAAGTCTTAAGGGCAATTGACGAGTCAACTTTTTATTAAGATTTTTATTTTTAAATATTTTTTTTAATCATATGAATCTCACAAACATACCAGATACAAGACACCTGCCAAGGGATGAAGCTCATTCACACAGGTGGATGGCGGGGGGCTTGTCACACTGCCAAGCCCAACATGACAGGGTTCGGCTGACATCAGACCTAGTGTGCCTGGGGCTTGACACTCTGTTAAACAAATCTAGGATTGAAAAACAAAAGGAAAAAAGAAAAAGAAACTGGACACCTTTTCTGTATACTCATGCTTCCCCTTATATTACCTGACTTGACGTGCTTCTATACAATGAAAGAGGGATAGAGATGTAATCTCATAAAGTAAAATAATATTATTTTACTGCTTGTGTTATCACATCTAATTAATAAAAACATGCACTGCTTATTCGTATTTAATGTGATGCAATAGGTGTCATAATTACTAGCCCGGACCTAGAGTATAAGAGGCTCCTTCAGGGGGTGGATTGTAATAACTCATATCGACCGTAGCTGACCTTTTTAGTAGTGCTAGTTGCTAACTTGTCAGATATGTTTTGGGGTCATGCATGGTCACTAAGAACAAATCCGTAAAGGCAATTAAGGCTCAAATTAGACAATATTTGACAGGTTGGGATAGGCTGTGATAATTCTTTCATGAAGCTATGAAGATTAGATATCTTTCTTTCTTACACCAAACACAATAAATGAAACCAAGTTATTTGTAATTTAGAGAAAAAACCTCAAATGTATAGGCATTACATACCATCATCCCTTTTGGTTTTAGACTACATTAAAAAATTAATGCATCAAAACTTCAAAGTTCAATCTTTAAAATTTTTGAAACAAAACCTATTTCTCTCACCAATCTCATATTATATCACCATGCTGCTTTCTTAAACCCATTACCCACCCAAAAAATAAAAAAGAGAATTTTTTTAAAGGGCTTCTTCTTTTCTTAAACGCTGCTACCATCTATTTCTTTTTCCTTTTACACAGACATGAGTACTCTTCTAACATTTAAAAGATTTTAGACCTTCTTTTAATACACATAGATTGTTACTTGTGAAGAATATTACCAAAAACTACTCTTGCCAAGTCTCGGTTGGTCAGCAGTGGATGACTGCTGTATGTGGGTGGTGGCGTGGCTGTGACTGCTAATCTGGGAAGGATGAATAGTGGCTCAATATAAAGTTCAACTGTTGGACTCAATATTCTACCAAATGTGTAATGTTTTTACTGCTGAATATTTTTCCAACTTCCATACCAGACCCTCTAAGCATATGTCCATGACTAAGTTTCTAATCATGAGAAACAACAAAACTAGACCTAGAAGCATCTCCAAATTCATAAACATGATTAATTATTCCATCATCAACATCGTTATTAATATTCACTATCATATTCAGGTTTAACATCTCGTCATTTTCATTTTCACTAGACTTAGAATAGTCAAATTTATATTGATCAGCAAATGGATTATCAAACATAGTATCATTTATCAGTTGTAGTAAATCATCTGACCATAAACTGTTATTACCTCTACTAACTGACTTTAAAGGACCGACAGAAGTTGAGACACACATACTCACATACAATATCATCATGTTCAAACCACTTTTGATGAAAGAACCAACTATTATCTTAAAATTGTCATCATATACAATCGGCATAGAATAATATTAATGTTCATCAATTTGACACCTCTAAATTATTTCAACATCAATATCATTATAATTTCATCCAAGTCCATGACAAATAGTTTCTTTTATTTTTGCATATGACATACCTAAATTACCATATAACAATAAACTAAACTTGTTATTATATGTGATATTACTATTCACATTAAGAACAATAATACCACTGTAATGTACAACATAAATATGTTATAGACATTTTATATAAAAAAAAATCAAAATCTGGTCACTTAGATGTATTCTTAATTAAATTGCATACCCTAACCTTTAGCAACAATTTAATACAACATGTAATTCATCATAATTTTACCGCATTCATGTTCTATTGCATGAAATCATTAAGCATAGTTAATTACATTATGAACTGATTCCAACAACCCACATAAAATTTCTAATTCAGTAACTTATGCAAAACTAAACGCAACACATAATTAATTTATAACATATTTATGTTATGCATTACAGTGGTATTATTGTTTTAATGTGAATAGTAGTATCACATATAATAACAAGAGTATTTTATTGTTATATGGTAATTTAGGCATGTCATATGCAAAAATAAAAGAAACTATTAGTCATGAACTTGGGTGGAATTATAATGATATTGATGTTGAAATAATTTAGAGGTATCAAATTGATGAACATTAATATTATTCTATACCGATTGTATGTGATGACAATTTTAAGATAATAGTTGGTTCTTTCATCAAAAGTGTTTTAAATATGATGGTATTGTATGTGAGTATGTGTGAGTACCAACTTCTGTCGGTCCTTCAAAGTCAGTCAGTAGAGGTAAAAACAGTTTATTGTCAGATGATTTACTATAATTGATAGATGATACTATGTTTGACAATCCATTTGTTGATCAATATAAATTTGACTATTCTGAGTCTAGTGAAAATGAAAATGATGAGATGTTAGAACTAAATATGATAGTGAATATTGATGATGATGTTAATGATGAAATAATTAATCATGTTCATGAATTTGGAGATGCTTCTAGGTCTAGTTTTGTTGTTTCTCATTATTGGGAACTTAGTCATGGACGTATGCTCGAAGGGTCTGATTTGGAGGTTGGAAAAACATTCAACAGTAAAAACATTACACATTTGGTTGAATATTGAGTCCAACAATTGAACTTTATATTTGTTCAATCATAATGTATTCTTAATTAAATTGCATACCCCAACCCTTAGCAGCAAGTTAATGCAACATGTAATTCATCATAATTTTACTGCATTCATGTTCTATTGCATGAAATCATCAAGCATAGTTAATTACATTATGAATTGATTCCAACAACCCATATAAAATTCCTAATTCAGTAACTTATGCAAAACTAAACGCAACACATAATTAATTTGTAATTAATTTAACTTATTTTCATATTCATCTATATCAAATCAGACCTAATTAATGGTATTCATAATTAATTTATCATTAATTCAACAAACCCTAAATTCACCTTAAACCCTAAACTCAACCTAAACAATTATTACATTTAATCTAAATCAAACACAAATTCATAACAATGTAGTATGTTTACCTTACTTGTAGGATTAGAAAAAGATTTAAGGCGATGGTGGTAGTAATTACAATGATTGATTTTGAAGAGAAAATTATTCAAGGATGCTTGGAAACTAGGATGGATTTGAGTTTTAGGTGTTTTAAGGGAAACAATAAGGTGTTTGATGGTTGTTTTTGGAGATATAACAGCTGAGGGTGTCGATTTAGAGAGAGAGCGGGGGTTGTTGTATCTGTGTGCTCTTTGATCTAGAGAGGCATTCAAATTTTATGATATTCCACGTTTCAGAAGTACATCATGTTAAGTTATTGCATTCTTGAAATGCAACATGTTTGAATATTGCTCTTTTAAAGCACAACAACTATCTTACTGCACTTAAGAATAGTGATATTTAGTAAATGTCATGTTTATGATGTTGGGTTTTGATTGATAACAACGCGACTAAAGAGGATTTGGAAACTATCTAAGGGCTTTGATCTAATGGATGTATGGAATGGTTTCTATATGGTACAATTTGACTAGGAGGAGGATAGGGCCAGATTTATGAATAATGGACCATATATTTTATCACTATTTGGTAATGAGAACATGGTCTACAAACTTTTTTGCTTCAAGGGCTTTGATTGATAGAACTCTAGTGTGGGTAAGAATCCCTCACCTCAATTTGGTTTACTATGATGAGAATTTCCTAATGGCTTTAGCAACTGTTATTGGCAATGTCGCACCCGACATCGCGACGATATTTAAAAATTAAATTGTGAAAGAATAAATTTATAGCATCTTGTTCTTAGATAGGAAAAGGTTTTGTTTAAGGAGTCGTCACCTAATATTATAGTCACTAGAAACCCTAATTGGTATAGTTATTAAACTTGAACCAACCCAGCAGGTCAACCCGGGACCTGGTGGCTAGACTGGTCCAGGTAAGGCAAAAGACCGACCAGTGTAAAACCCGGCAAAACCTGGTCGATCCAGTGGGTCGACCCATGACCTGGGCGATCAAGGCAAACCCGGATGAGACCCTTTATTTTTATTTTTTTTTAAATGTGGTTTTTCTCTTGGACCCCTTTTTTTTCATATTTTTTTAGTTGGTTTCACTATATAAATACTAGAATAATGTTCTATATTTTTAATGTGGGATTTGAAACTTTTTAATACACACACACACACACACACACACTCTATGTTCACAAGAAAAAAGTTATTTTTTCAATGTGAGATAAAAACCTTTTTTGTTTAAATACTTTAACTTAAAAAGATAACATAATATCTTTTTAATGTGATATTTGAAGGATTTGAAATCTTTTAATATATAAACTCTATGTTCACAAGAAAAAATGTATTTTTTTCAATGTGGAATTTGAAGCCCTTTAGTATACATATTTTATATTCACAAGAAAAAAATTATGTTTTTTTCAATGTGGGATAAAAATAATTTTTGATTTAAATGCTTCAACTTAAAAGGATAACATAATATATTTTCAATGTGGGATAAATTTGTTTTTAATATATTCTTTTAAACTTCATTATTTATAATATATATATATAGTCTATATTCACATAGAATAGTTTCTTACTTTTTCATATGAAATATTAAAATTTCAAAATTATTTTTTTAATTTTTACGGGTTGATTCGTGTAACCCGCGACTCGGCCTCTTGGCCAAGTCAACCACCGGGTCACATTTGATAACTATGTTAACTGGTCAATAGAGATTCTATAATACGGGACTGGTTACTCAAAAGAGAAGATATTATCACCCATTAAGCGTCATACCTAAGGTAGGCTGCACAGCTAGTTTTGTCTTAAATTGCTAAGGGTTTGTTGTATTATGCTACCAATGGATAATACTCCTAACTTTAGTGCCAATGAATATTTGGCTACAAATACTTCCAACTTGCGTTAATAAATATTACGAAACACAAAACAATATGGTATTCCTGACTCTAGCTTAGTTAATAAACAAGTAAAATGAATTGAAAGCAAAGCATCTATATATTTCTTTATATTTTTTTGGAAGAAGAAAAAAAGACGGGTATAAATCATATACTGGATTCGCATCTCACAATAAAAAACCACAAATCAAATGTACAATGAAATCATTAAAAAGAAAAGCGTGACAGACTCACAAATAAATTAAAAAGGGTCCATAAATTTTTTTTGGAATTTTTTGATATCCAAAAAGGCCTGTTTGACTAGATATCAAAACAAAATGGGTTGAAATAAAAGGGGTACAACATAAAGGTGTGTTTTGCCAAACACACCTTTGGCCTAAAACAACTTGGATTGGTTGGGGCTAAGGCCTAGGCCCAGCCCAGTCTTAGCTTTTTTTTTTACGGGAATGGATCTAGCCTAGCTGCACGGGCTGGGCTGGACCCAGCCGGCCCAGCCTGGTCACTAGCCAAAACCAGTTACCCGGCTGGCCATTGTTAACTGGCGTGCGTGAAATGTTCACGCATGCTTGCTACAGGAGTGAGTTAATTATAATTCAAGATGCACAAAGCCTATGTAATTAAAATGCAAAGAGGAGGAGAATGAAGAACTTATGTACCTGGTAACCTTGAGGGGTGTAGCTCAACTGGTCAGGCCATAGGTTTGCTCCCTAGAGGTCACCAGTTCGAGTTCCACAAATCTTAGGGTCACTAGAGGCTTACATGGTCGTTAACTTCAGAGCCCGTGGGATTAGTTGAGGTACGCGCAAACTGGCCCGGATACCCACGTTAATAATAATTAAAAAAAGAACTTACGTACCTGGAGCTGCTTGGGGACAAAAATGATGGTGAAAAATGTGCTAGCTGGCCAAAGCTACTTTCTTCCCTTCTGCTTCTGTTTTTCGTTCACTTCTCCTCTGTTCTTGCCTTTCTCTCCTCGGTTTCTTCTTCTTCTTTTTTTTTTTTTGCTTTCTCTTATTCTCTGTCTCTTTTTGTTCCTGTTCCTCCTCTATGTTTTTCTACCTACCTGTTTTTTTTTAATTCTTGTCTCTCTGTTGTCCTGGTTTCTCTGTGTTTGTGTTTGGTTGGTTAGATCAACAACCTGCGATGAGGGGAAACTAAAGTTCCCTTTTGCTTGAGGAAGGCCACAAGTCTCTTTGTCTTCTCTGTGTTTACGTTTTCGTGTTCTTCCTGGTCTCTTTCTGTTTTTGTTCTTTCTTCCTCTTTCTTTTTAGGATTCATAAATAAAAATGTTAAATTATCTTATTAAAACCTTGAAAAGTAAAACCCAATAGAAAAACCTAAAAAATACAATTTGTTATGCACACGCTTCTTGAAAGTTGAGGTTAGTAAAGAATTTATAAATAATTATCCTAAATTATTATTTGATCTGATTTGTTTGATAAAAGAACTTTTTAAAGAATTGAGTGAATATAAAAGAACTTTGGTGAGATATGCTTTATTTTATTTTATATAATGCAGCCTCTTCTAAATTGAGTGATGCGGACAACATTATTTTCAAACAATATTGTGGGAATATCTTCAATGATTGACAATCCATATTTTTTTTATGTCCTGGATAATTGACCTTAGCCATATATATTCTCGACTTGCTTCATGGATTGCAATAATTTCTAAATGATTTGACGAAACAACCACTAATATTTGTATGACAGATCTCCAAGAAATTGCATTACCTCTATAGGTAAATAGATAACTTGTTTGTGATCTCTCTTTGTAGAGATCAGAGAGATAACTTGCATCTACATATCCAATCAATAGTGAATTTGATCCACTATAAAACAATCTCATTTTAGCTGTTCCACGGAGATAGCGAAGTATATGTTTGACCCTATTCCAATGTATTTTTGTGTGAGTGGAACTGTATTTTGCCAATAAATTGATTACAAAATCTATATTTGGTCTTGTACAATTTGCAAGATACATGAGTGCTCCAATAGCACTAAGATATGGTACTTCTAAACCAAGAATTTCTTCATCCTCTTCTAACAGTCGAAAAAGGTCTTTCTTCGCATCAAGTGATCAAACAACCATAAATATACTCAAATAAT
>Ga0325402_1005989_pt1 | contig 11445 bp, 9 predicted proteins | sample PopdelMetagenome_22_FD_207212 | JGI IMG/M metagenome (GOLD analysis project Ga0325402, IMG submission 207212) | Populus deltoides microbial communities from Bellville, Georgia, United States - Xylem-PdKOR-R3 | ecosystem: Host-associated > Plants > Phyllosphere > Stem > Wood/Secondary xylem...
TTTTTTATAAAATAAAATCATGCAATCACTGCTTAATATTGTATTGTAGTTATTGTTTATCACTCCAGGTATCTAAGCTGGCTCACAGCTCTGTTTAAAATATTGGAGCCCGACTTTCCCATCTTGAAATCTTTAACTATTAAATTTTATTATTATTATTGCTTCAATCTATATGATTTTTCTAAAGGAAGACAATGTTATTTTTTCTCCTCCATCTATAGGGTTAGTTCATGCCTCTGATCTTCAATAAATATATATATATATATTGATAAATGTCAACATTAATATTTAAGGGTCAGATTCTTAAAGGCAGGCAGTATAATATTGAAGCTGAACATTATTTTAACTTCATTTAATTCAGGTGATTGCAGTATAAAAATGGCCTGCAAATTTGAAGAGGAAAAGATGGAAATTGAATTGTTTTGACTAATTTTGAGTTTGCTTTTTCAAAATTGAAGTTATTCTTACTTTACAGGGGGAAAAAAAAAAAACCTGAACCTGAAAAAGAATTAGGGCAATTGCAATGATACCAGGATAAAGGAGGGCAGCCATGGGTCATAATCCATTTTGGAATCAGAGAAAAAGTGATAGAGAATAAATTTTAATTCAAAGAAAAGCAAATGACTCTTAAATTAATAGTAGCCATTGATTTAGATTATTTCAAGAGATTTGGAGACTACAAGAAAAGGACTGCACGTATGTTTGAATATTTTGTTAATTATTTTCTGAGTTTATCTTTGAAGAAAAAAATAAAATCCATAACTATTCAAAAATAATAAAAATATCTCCATTTTCTCCTATTTATCTCTATTTTTTCTTTAAAATCATCTATAAAATATCACTTCTCTAAGCACAAGCAGTCTACCCATGGAAAGATATCTTCATTAAAAAAGAAAAGAAGGAAAAATAGCTATACTTTTATCCTTGTAAATTCAAAACAAATTCACTTTGGTCCTATAGCTTAAAATTTCTTAATGCCACCCTATACTTTCCAAAAGTTTGAATGTTACCCCAGCTATTTACCAGCTAATAAAATCTAGTAACTATCCCACTTTTTTTTTGTTTTTAATATATTTTATTTCATAATCTCTTAAGATTTTGATTATTTTCATATGAATGAGAATTCAAGAAGAATAACAGGAAAAAAAAAAAAGAAAGAAAAGGGGATGAAAGCACGATTCCTTTAAAAATTACGGACAATATTGAACTTTTTTGGAAATAATAGGAGTAAAATTGAAAAATTGTAAACAATAAGTATAGAAATGGAACATTAGTAAATCTATAGTGGCAATTATATACTAAACCCAAAAAAGAAAAAGGAAAAAAAGAAGAGGATGACGTGTCAATTGAATTAAAGTTGTAAATCACGTGGAGACCGGTGGGATTGTAAGTTGCAAAATACTCTGCTCACGTGCTAAACCACCTTGTGCCAATAAATATATGACCTAAAACTTAATCCGGGTTTTATTGTTTTATTAAACCATATTAGATATTATATCCCGTCAAGCATGACTTAGTCAACACCAATATTTTTAAAAAATAAAATAAAATAAATAAACAATACTACCTTCAAGTTACCCCCGGTCAGTCATGACAACAATGTTTAGACTTTGATTGTATATAGTTTTTAAAGAATTTTTTGTTTGATAATTGTTATAATAATATTTTTTTATTTTATAAAAATTATTTTTTATATTAGCACCTATACGAAAACATAAATAAATAATTTAAAATAAATAAATAAAATAAAATAAAATTTAAATTTTTTCAAAAATATTTTTTTAAAAAAAAACAAACGAATTATCAAAAACCGAATCACGGTATGTGTCAGTAAAATTGCTTTAATATAAACATAAAAGAAGGATTACAATGTGTTTATACGAAATGTAACCATTCATTTTGCAGTCATTAAGTCCCTCAACCTCACACATTTTAGGCAGTCAGATGAAAAAAGTATCATCATCACCATACCTGAAAGAACACATAGCTTTAGTCAAAGCTTCAGAACCAACATTTTCCTGCTCACATGATCTCAAAGCCAAGAATTTAATTAGTTTCTTCAATAAAGGAAAAATCCGGTCCATCGTACAGCTGTAGTTAACAGGAGAGAAAGAAAAGTAGTGTACAGAGTCCCCCACTCTGAAAGTGTACAGACAAATGGTATAATAAATTCTACTTTAGATGTACACACCCACGAGCTTGCAAATTTGTTTTATTTGAGTTCTTCCACAATTCCTGTGGTCAAAGAGGATTTCCTGAATTTCTTAGACAACGAGCTGTTAGGTTGGGCCATGAGTTTTACTTCTGGTAATAAGTAGGTAGACTTAGTTGTGGATTTTTTTTATAAAAAAATCAACACACTAATTTTAAAAAAATTTGATAGAATAATATAATTTTTTTTTTGATGAAATAGGATATTTCCAGCTTGATGTTTTAGAAAAATAATATTTAATAAATATGGTGATTTAAAAACACGGCAACTCAACATGTTTTTCTTAGAAAGCGTGACATGTCACTAAATTTAATCACAGATGTCCTCCTTCTCTCTCAAGTCAAACAACACAGCCCCATTAAATCCTCAGAGACAGAGACTAACAGCCAAAGTCCTAGAATCCCATAAAAGAGTAGACTTTCCACTCAATTGCGTTGGTTGGAAGGAGCACCAAAAAAATAAATAAAAGATGAATGACTCTAGCCTCCAAGAGGACATGAAAATCTCAAGAAATGGTAGTTATGCAGGTGGAAATGGCCACAGCCACACTGTCACTTCAGCAAGAGATGGGTGTCGCGAGTTCATACCAGGAGAGAAGAAGGCAGCCTTGAGGCCCCCGCGGATGAATAGAATCAAAAGATGTTGAACTTCACAGAGAAAGCTGGGTGGAAAATGCAAGAGCTTTGTCAAGAGAATAGCTGGAATTTAATTGTCGAGGTTAACAATTAATTAATGTTGCGGTTAGAAACAGCTACATTAATTAATTATCAAAATTCAAAAGCACAACAAGTAAAAGTGTGCTGCGGTGTTAATTCACTTATTTTTTTGCCTAATTAGTTGGTGCAGCTGCGAGCTGTCACGTACCTCAGCTCATCTTCGCTAGGTACCAACTAGGAATTAATAAAGATAGTTTGCCAGCTACGAATTAGATGGCCAACTTGAGTAAAACTGATGCAACCAAAACTGGAACGACACTGCTAAAACGATGATGGATCCCCTCCTAGGCCATCCTGACAAACTGAATCATAAGAGGTAAAGGCTTCAGAGCACCCTGCTTAATTAGGCGCTCTCAGTGGATGAACACAGCAGCAAAATAATGTCTTAAGCAGCGGTTGATCTCATTCCAAGAAGAAACCTTACCATAACAAAGATACCAAAGTCTATCTAATGCTTTGCATTTATATAAAGATGTTATTCTACAATAAAAACCCTATCTGTGCATGTTGTTGATTTCTAGGAGATGCACCGAGTTCAGTTCAAGATTTAATGATCCCCCTACCTGAACCTCAGCTACTTTTGAGATCAACAACAATAACACTGATGTTATCACAGCTTCTCCGTCCTAAAGCAAGGCGAGTAAGAAGTGCAGCGGCCAACATGCTTCGAGATGGATATAGAGCTCCAGCTCCTTCATCTTTGATCTGAGGGCCAGCATTGACAGGAGGAGGATTTTCTTCTCGGAGGCACTGCCGAGCTACCTTACATGCCAAGTCACCAGACAACACATCCCATAAGCCATCACTTGCAAGGAGCAAGCAGTCATCTACTGATTCTCTTTTTGTAAAAGTAATCTCAGGCTCCGGTATCACAAATGGCTTTAAATACTCGTCCCCTGGCAGAAAAAAAAAATCACAAAAGAAAAACAACTGAGCAAGTAATTGTTCATCTGTCCGACACTGGGTAGAAATTTAATACCATCACAACCAGAACAAGTTGCAAACTAACCAATAAGGGTCAAGGAAAACCATGGTCAGGCAATTAACACAAATAATTGATAGACAATCGAACATTGCTGAAGCAAACATGCATTTTCCACAGAAAGCACAGCATATCGAAACTCTAGATAAAAATTATAATGCTATTAAACAAATTAAAAAAAACCTAAGCAGAAGCATTATACAAACAGTCAGGTGATGGAACATAAATGCTTCGTAGATATTTGAACACAAAAGTTTAGCATGCTGCCACTGGAAAACAACAAACACGTCACTTTGTAACAAATTTCCAACAAAGGACTGGAAAAACATTTCCCTTTTCTTTCCTGGCTAAAAAAACAGGTTTTATTTCAGTTGAATATTGAGAAAAATAAATGAGTGCAATGCTGAGTGTTAAGAGTAGCATGTAATCATCAGCTGCTTTGCCAAACAGATTAGAAGATTTATTTTCCATCTATAGCTTCCCTAAACAGAAATCTTATTATGTTTTCACTAATGAAGTCAGATGTGCTATCGTGGGTGCATGTGCATTCGCAACCAAAAGCGTGTTTTGGTTGATGTCAAGAATCTAATCTCAATCTTGCCACGCGGAAGTCATGCAGGCATCGGTTATGATTTTTGGCAAGCCATGTTTTCTTGCCCGAGATGCATTATGGAGAATTCCAGAACCATTAGAAGGGTGACAACCAAAATAATACCCAACTTTATCGTAAAGGTTATAACACACATTCTAATGTTTAAGAACCAATAATCAAAATCGGATCCTTCTTTGTGCCATCAATGCCCATGGGAAAACATCTTACTGTAAATTTGTGAAATCACAGCAGGACAATCAAAGTCAAACTACCAACTTCTTTGTAACTGTGCATCTCGTCAGACATTAGCACTCAACTTGGCAGCACCATGTTTTGTCCTGATTGATACAGAAACAGCCAAATTCGTAATGAAAACTTACACACAACCCATTTTCATGTTGAATGTCTCATAATTAGAGGTTTGAGTACGCAAGAGGGATTATCATTGAAACTTTAAGGTGTATCGTAGAAGTAACAGATTGCCAACTGTGAAAACAACATATATAGCATGTCATTAAGTAGCAATATCCATCATCATTAGGTCAGCAGCAGTTGCTAAATCACACGTAATACGGAACATGATAAAGGATGCAGTGGAGCCACGCATAGCGACAGAATCTAACATCAACAAGGAAAAAGTAAAAGAACTGAATAAATTATAGCATAGTATCTAACAGGGAAAGGTAAAGGAAATACAAATATCCAATGCAATACACAAGCATTCAGATGACAAGTAACCAGGATATATGTTATCTAGATTTTTGAGCTGCTTTATGTATGCTGACATTTGCAAATTGAAGAACATAGAAACTGTAGTACATTCTTTTACTTGAGGTCTTTCAATTTCGGATTAAATGCCTTATAGGTATTGTGGCATTCGTTTACATACCATAGATATGACAGCCAAGGGTTGGTCTCTCAACAGCGTGTAAAATACAACAAACTACAATGAACTTAGATTCAGTATGTTACTCTAGTTAGTGTTATGTAAAAATTATGGAACTAATTTCAGAATCACTACAGCGATGAGGCACCAAACAGAAAAACATCACACAAATATATGTATAATCACCTAACTCTCATTGTTTCTCGCTCATTCCTAGATTAGGAAATGAAACAGAAAGACAAACCACATATGCTGTGGTAATCCTTCTTTTCCTAATTACTCATATAAACCCTATGATTTCTCTATTACATTTTCCAACTTCTAGTTGAGTATTCAGCTCGTCTAAGAGAACTATTTTTACCAGGTATGTATCAGACAATCTTTACGGTCATTTAACCAACTCCTATATCGATTTAAAGTTAAGATGCCATTTTCTTTCTTTTGCTTTCGTAATAGCCAAACAAAAATGAGCATTAATTTGGATTTCGCTAGACTCACCACATAATCCTCACTCTTAACTGGTGCCTTTAGTTTGCTACTTTTTCCTCACATTCATGAATCTACATAGTTACTCAGGTTGTTCGATATCTTTCTCCATGCCTAATATGGACAAGGAACTTAAATTCATCCTATTAACAAAAAACCAAACCAAGTTTTACACTGATCATCAGACTAAATATATTCATATACCAATTTGGTTTTACATTTATCATCCAACTTTTTACTAAATATAAATATCTGTTTCCAAACTCCTTATCATTTCTTGGGTTAAGATAACAAGGAATTCCATTTTAGCATTATATCCCCAGCTTATAGCTTGCCAGTCACTTCTTTTCTTATTTTGGATGCCTTGTACCTACCATTATCCATCCTTTCCGAGAGCATCAGAAAATACAATCTTACGAACAACATGCTATGACTACCACCAAAAATCTTATGACCAGCATGCTACGACTACCAACACCCCAACAAAAAAAAAAGGGAAAAGAACATTTAAGTGTACTTGCCAGATGTAGTGTGACCTCAAATAATCACACTTCCCAAACTTTCCGAGATCCCTAATTGCTCTTCATTGACATCCTTGAATACAGCAAACTGCATATGATGCATACAGATATGCCAACCATAATGAATCACAGACCAAAACACGAATAACATGGAGAGGCATGTAGAATGAATCAAGAAGGAAAAAGACCGAAATCGTAAAGGTCCACCTTCAGTTCCTCCTTCAACACTACTACTACAAACCATGGAAGGAAAAACATCAAAGTTTCCCTTTGTTCCTTCTTACCTCCCCTTCTATAGAAAAGGCTCACCAGTGAGAGCGAAGCTATAGCATCGCACATTATTGGCATGCGTGACCCATCAGTTGCACTGCCTAATACAGTAGATAACAAAATTATTTGCTAATATGAACCAATAATTTTGGTGCATCCATCAGCAACCTTAAGTTTTCTCATATGCTTCGATGAAGCACCATCGACAATTGATTGCAGGTTAAGTGAGCACTAGCTTACGCTACCTAACTATACTAAAGCAAAGCCCTCTTCCTAGTCATTTTACATTTCCTTCTCTCTCTATAAAAAAGATAAATTTTATCTAAAAGAAAGCAGAATAGCCTAGCATTTATAGTGGCTTATTGGCATCCATTTCAGTTGAGAGAAGGGAATCATAAAATTATATCCCATTCAATTTCCCGTTCTAGACCCTGCAACATTTACATACTTAAGTTGAACCTCAGATTGGCAACCAATCCATATCTGAAAGGAATATGCCAAATTTGATAGATCATTGCCACACCACTTCAAATATAATTGATCGATCGTAAATATATTTTCTTTTGTAAATATAATTCTTTTATTTTGGCATCATAATCATGTCCATTCTTTTACTCTAGTGGATGAACCAATATTTTGCACCATGGGACGTTTATAGATTTTTTTTTCTTTCTTTTAGATTGTTACACACCACTATCTGTCCATTCGTAATGTCTATTGGTACTCAAGCCTCCAATATGGAACAAGTGCACAGCCATTCATGGATATTAATTTATTGTAGATGTCCAACAGCAACTATTGAAAGAATGAAAGTCCCCTGTGCTTCTTTTGTTAATTATATGAATGAACCTATTCAGAAATCAATTTAAGAAAAAAAACAAGAACTCAACAAACTTTTGCTTGTTTTTTCAAAACAAATGTTTTTGATACAATAAGAGCCAATGGATGAATTAACTTCATAATTTCAGTCTCTTATGGGTAATTAACCCATTCAGCTAAAAAAAGGAAAAAGAAACCTAGAGCCCACAAACATTGATATAAGAAGCATAGACTAACCATTTTTTCCAAATGAATTCAGCAAAAATTCATAGGCTGGCAAATATAATAATGTAAACATACAGAATATAAGGTCAACAAATTTAAAAAATCTACGAATTCCAAAACCTCCACAGAGATGCAATCATGTTTCTTTCTTTTCTACTCTTCAGGGTATCAATGACCCTCCAAAGGTTAAAGCAGAACATTGCGCACTTATACCTGAGCAAACTTATAAATGGAAAACTAGTCAACATTAGAGCAATAAAAAACATTCATTTGCTCAGAGAAATGCACCGAGTTTTCAAAATGCATAAGTTAGAAATTGAACTTTATTTGATTGGTGAAATTGAAGAGAAAAAAATTAATACAAGGCTATTTAACATCATAAAGGGAGACATATTCCACATGGATGCACATCCAACTCTGCAAACAATAGGACTAGGAGTAGTTTTGTGTAAAAATGAAAATTAATCTACTAATGTGACAGATGTTTTTTCTGCATTCATTTTCATGAGATAAAATTAACATTTGTCCAAATAACGAGTTTTTTATACGAGTATGGAAATAATAAAAACAATTCAGCTCTTGAGGTTTATACATCCCATGAGGATGACATGTCGTAACTCTGGAAAAGGATAATGATACAGTTAAACCTAGAATAAATTACCTATTGCTCGAGACATAGCGAGAATGCCTTCAACTCGAGCTCCATCCAGGTAGATCACTCGACCTCCAGCAGCTTCAATTCTTGCGAGTTCATCTTGCCTATCCGGCTGCAACAAATGTTGGGAATTTATTTTTTTAATTCATTAATCAAATTAAAGAGTACCAAAAAGATAAAAGAGAGAGCAAGTCAAATTAAACCGAAGGGGAGAGAGAGCGAGAGAGAGAGAGATTTAAAATGTTTTTACATCTCAGGAAGTAACAAGAATTTTTTCCATCTATTGGAAAAATGGATAACATTTGCAAACAAACTAGGCAGTGGAATTATTGATGGAATGAAATTCCTTCTCATTTTTTGTTTAAATGATTTAATTTTCCGATAACAAGATTATAATTAACAAAAAATAGGATATCTTATTTTTAAGTGGAATTACTAAATAGGGGTGGATATCAAATAAATTCTACTTCAGATAAAATTAAGATATAAATCCCATATGAAATTAGATTGGAGCCTTATTTTCATTTCATTGACAATCTTGTTCTAACCAAACAGGGGCTAAACCCTGCATTAAAAAAAAAAAAAAGAAGAAGTAGTAAAAGCACTCAGGAACAGTATGTTGCAAACGTCAAGTTGCCTTGCCAAGCATTGGAATTCTGTCTCATACTTGTATGTAGGTCCAAACAATACAAAATTACAAATCATGATATTGCTAAAACATGCAAACAGTTCTAAAGTTCTAGTCAAAAGGATTCTCTTAACAAAAATGGAACATCATAACTAGTTCCTTCATGCTCGCCAAATGTCAAATGCACGACTTTTCCACAAGCAAATATAGACACCTGGTCTAGAGACCATCATCCAAGAAATGTCCCTACTCCCCACCCAGCGCAACAAGATGCCACCTGGTATCTACAATAGGTAACATTGGACAAGTTGGCAAATCCATGTGTTTCATATCATCAGAAACACGCAATCCCCATTTGCAATGAAGACAAATTTCCAACAGTCACCATGATCAAATCATGACCAGTAATGGACGGCCTGGATTAGTTCATACATACATTAAGATTTCCATGATGTTTTCCGACTGAAAAAACTAACCTTATGATCAACACTAAGGGGAATGGCCCTTCCACCTCGTGAAAGCACGGCGCGTGAGTCACCGCAATTAGCAACAATTATATGCTCCGGGGTTAACACAGCCACCACCGCTGTGGAGCCACCAAGTATCATCTGGATAGGGCGGCACTCACATTGGAAACCCTCACTCCCACATGCGCACGTGCTCATTGCCACCTCGTCCATTCTCTCGTAGCTTCTCTTCATCACTCCCCTCCACATTTCCTCCCACTCCGCCCCAAATTCCCCACTCTCACCACTCCCGCACGTTGATTCCACGCGTTCCAATTCTTCCTCTATTAACACGTGCATCTTTTCCCTGCACAACGCTGCCACCTGCGAAAAAAGAAAAAATAATGAAAACAATTAAAAAAATAGATATTGTTAAGTGACGAGATTACCCTTCCCAAAATAGAATTGAATACTGAATAGCGTTTTCAGTAATTACGTGATAACCGCCATGACCGTCATAAACACCAAACAAATGCAACGGCCTTCGGCGGTTAATCCCCGGCAGGCAAAAGCTAGTACGAACAGAAATCGCATCTTCCATCTCACGTGACCTCCCTGACACTGACATGCTCCCAAACACCGGCTCCACCGTCTGAATTTCACTCACAGTCTCAACAATCCGCTTTCCCTCAGCGGTTGAACTCGAGCTCCCCTCCCCCGTCGCCTGGCTCTTCTCTTTTGAACCTTTTGCGTAAGTCGGCTGAGGAGAACCACGAGTGGTTGAGATAGCGGCGAGACGCCTCATCTCGATTCTCCTTCTTCGGCGCTCCCTGCATTTCGCCGCCGAATCGTCTTCATTGTCGTTGGACATTCTTCGGCAAACTTCTGTCATTGCATTCCGTTACGGTTAACAGTCATCTCCGTTTGACACTGACAAACAGAGAGAGAGAGAAAGTGAGAGACAGAGAGATTTAAAGGAGATTTTATTTTTCTAATAAGAAGAAAGAAAAGGCAAAACGTGTTGTGTTTTCTGTATTTCTGGTGTAAGCAAAAGCATGAAAAGCTAGCCAGCTCGAAATTGCCTCTTCTTATTTGCAGTCGTTCTTCCACGTGTCCACCCTGACGCTCCATCTTTCTGATTCTTTCCATTTTTTCACAAGCGCCGTATGGATAGTATAATTTCTTTGTGAAGCCATTTGATCGTTCAAAATACCCCGCAATAAATCATAAATATCACATAATAAGTTACTTTATTACTCCTATTTTTTAAAAAATTAAGTTGTCAAAAAATTAATTTCTAAAATCGAAATATGAATTCAATTTTTTTTCTTATAAATAATAATAAGTTGAGTAAAAAGTATAATCAATATAATTTGAAAAATTTAAAGTGGAAAACACTGTTCACACGTATTTTTTTCATCCAAGTCCTTTTTTATTGGTTTCTTTTTCATTCAATTTTTTTTTAATTGAATGATTTTGCTTTCCATTTAACAAATCTTAAACTTTTATTTTTTATTAGATCCTTTTACTCTTCATTTAATAAATGTAATGTGCTTTCACAAAATTAATGTTTAATAAACTATAAAATAGTATATGGAATACGCTAGAAAATATAAGATAAAAATAATATTAAAAAAATGATAAAAATACAGTATATAAGAAAGATATAATCTAATTGTGGGATGTAATAATTACCTGTAATATTTTATTTTAATTTAATTTCTTATCGTTTAACTTTTTTATTCTCAATTAATTCTTTTACATTAAGTTTATTGAAATTAAGTTTGATATTTTATTTTGATTAATTTTATATAGAGATTTCATATAAGTTTTGATGTAGAATTAATACTTAATTTAAAAAAATAAAATTTAATTTTATTGATTCAAATCAATTAAAACTTTTAGAACTTAATTTCAATCTAAAATAAATATTAAGTTTTTTTTAATAAATAACATATTTATCTTATCATCCTAACTTAATCTTTGTTATAATTATTATATTTATTA
>Ga0325402_1005994_pt1 | contig 11444 bp, 4 predicted proteins | sample PopdelMetagenome_22_FD_207212 | JGI IMG/M metagenome (GOLD analysis project Ga0325402, IMG submission 207212) | Populus deltoides microbial communities from Bellville, Georgia, United States - Xylem-PdKOR-R3 | ecosystem: Host-associated > Plants > Phyllosphere > Stem > Wood/Secondary xylem...
TAAGTCGTGGGACATGTCCTGAAAACCAGAAAAAATGGTGCTTAGCATTCTTGAGTCTAGCATCTCGAAGTACCTCCCAAGCTGAATCAATTGTGAACCTTCCTATATAATGACTTGTTCAGACATAGTGATCCATAGAGCTAACCCAGGAATAGAATCTAATAAAATCCCAGATCTGTTGGAGGTCCGGACTACCAGAAGGAAAGTCTCAACCACCATCCTTAATAATATTTGTATCCTTTGCATCCCAAGACAATCCAGTAGATGATAGAGTCATCAGTCGTGACTTATGATCCTATAAGTTTGCTAGACAGATGGTGTTCTTGTTTAACATTGAGGATCGAAAGACAACTCATCAAGTAAAATGATTACTAGTGATTAAATCTCGAAAGAGAATACTTAATCAGAGGGGTAAAAAGAAGACGACATCTACTCTTCATATTTTGCCTTCAATGAAGACAACTAGCCGACCAGAAGACACGAAATAGAAATTGTGAATATATACAATGCAGCTATGAAACAAATTCATGGGCATAATTATTGCCAGTATTTAGTGACACAGTTAATAAAACCAAGTATCAGAAGCTAGAGACAACATAAATCACTTAAAATTCAATTCCTGACATGCCAATTGCACATTTAGAGATCACTTGGTACCTCATTTTGAGGAAGGAAAATGAAACCAGAAACAGCCTTGTTCTCTCCACTCATGAACTGGAATTGAGAGTTCTACATCACTCAGAATTTGTCAAGCCACTTAAAAATTTATGTTAGACTGTAAGAAATGGACAAAGATCATATACAGATTGAGAAATCGAGCAAAGTGGAGATAGTTGTATAGAATATAATTTACAATCATAATCCCAATATTAGGAGAGAACAAAATAAAAATGACAGCATGCCTAAGACATCGTATTGAAATCAAACTTCTTCTGTGATTGATGTTAACTCAGCAACATTTACATTGAATAGGTTTTGTACAACAAATCAAATAAAAAAAATTCACAAACTTACTGTATAATATATTCACTCTATTCAAGATCAAAACATCATCCTTACAAAGTAGCCCTTGTTGCAGGTGTATCAGAACCCGGAAATTCATAAAAATTCGGTGATTAAGGCAGTAAGAACTTGATTGCTCTAATTAAAACCAAAAGTACAGCATTGCCTGAAAATAAGAATAATATTAGTGTTACGTATCTCTAACTTGACTATGCCTGCATGCATGAGTGGGTGAGAGAGAGAGGAGAAGACATACCTCTTGGAGAAGATCTAAAGGTTGCTTATCTGCAGCATGGGGATTTTTTGTTTTTTTCAAACTTCTGATCTCAGACTGTATTGAATTGAGTTGTTCTCGTATCTCCTTCAACAAATTCAGTTCCTCTTCCCCTTCAGAAATAATTTCTTGGCTTGTATTGTTTCTTACTCTCTCAAGCCTCTCAACTCTCTGACTCAGCTGTTGATACTCAGCTTGAGAATTGCTTGCACTAATTGCTGGGCGGCTCACAGGAGACACATTGCGGTGAAAACTTGCCCGATCTTTTGGCTTAGGCAATTTCTTCTCATGGACCGTGGAAAGCACCATTGCCTTTACCAGGTCTCTTTCATCTTTATTAGGCGTTATCAGAATATCCTCAGATACCATATCTGGCTTTTGAAGCCTGTTTTCACCTTCCAAAGTCATTTTGTGACGTTCTTTCACAGGATGTTCAGAAACTTTGCAACTCTCGATAGTTTGTGGGACTTCAAAAATATCCTGAACACTTTCCCGTGAATCCTGATGCTGTTTAACTTTGTCTGAATGAGTAGAATTTTCCGTTCTTGTTAGATCGCCAGATGTGCCAGTGCCCATTTGTGAAAACAATGACGGAGACCAAGTGCCACCCTTCCAGATTGCAGAGTTTTTCCTACTGGGATCTTTGTCGTCAGAAATCTCTTTTACCCGTTCATCCAACCTTTTGATCTGCTCCCAATATGAACCAACGTGTGCACCAGAAGGGCTCCCTGATTTCTTCTCTGAATCATTAGCTTCTCGAATTGCAATTTCCTCCGCATTCGTTTGCATTGTATCTAGCACAGGGACTATAGATTTTTTCCTTTCAATATCACTTTTATTGTAACTGGCATCCTTGGTTGAAACGTGAGGCAGAGAGTTGAATCTCGTTACATTTCCATTGGCACCATTTTCCCCAAATAAAGGATCGTTTCTTTGCATTAACAGATTCTCTGGATAAGTATTCTCGTACACACACAAATCATTACAGCCCACGCTTAAAAGTCTGTACCTATAAGCCTGAACTTGGTACTCAAGAGATGCAATCTCCATTTCCCTCTGATATATGAGGTCTTCTACAATTGCCAGAGCCTCTTCTGCATGACACATCTTTTCCTCTGCCATTCTCTTATATTGGCTTGCTTCCATCTTCAGTGAAGCCTTTTCACCTTGCAACCGCAATATCATAGATAAAGCTTCGCTGGCTGCAGTGGCTGAGGCTTCTCTTTCCTCATCTAGCTCGGCATAAAGGGTTTGCAGAAGATGTTGCTGTGTATAAAGGGCTTCTTTCAGAGCTGCTATATTAGTTTCAGGCGCCGGTAATAAACTACTTCCATCCATGAGCAATAAATTAAATGCCGACTCCTGCCTGTGCACAAAATAGCATCAACTCTTTTTTAGTCTCAATAACCCATCAACGGTTTTCCTTATTCATCTCAAATTTCGCTTAGTATCTCCAGCAACAAAAACAATGAATTAAAAAATCATACTAGAAAGCACGTATGAGAGTTTAAGCAACCAGATAGGCAAGTGCAAAGGGTCAACAACTTACCCTCCCTTGCTAACACATTTGCACGCAACAGTTGTAAATATTTTGGTTATAAATATGAACACAAACATAAATTCCTTTGATCCTTTACACAACTGGGTGGCTCTGTCATCTCAAACATCCCATCTGCACCACCCTCCCTTCAGAAAACATAACCCAGTGAAAAGGACCGATTTCATCCCATAAACAAGCAATATTTTCATGTGCCACACTTAGATATAGCAGAACAAATAACGTTTTGACAGAAACAAATGAAGAGATGTTATAATCATTTTCAACTTAATTGTGAAAATACGAGTCATAAGCGCCAAAAGGAAGCATGGAAGAAAAGAACTCAGGGAAATCCCGAAAGATAGAAGAAGAGGGAGTGGGAAATGATAAAAGCTATTGGACAAAACAATAGAGAGCACAAAGAATCATTCTATGAAATACGTTAAAAAGCACAACAAGAAATGAAATTTGAGCCTATCACCTGCAGTTTGTATATTCACTCCTTGGAGCATGACCCAATAGAGAGAAAGAAAAAGCTTTTAGCAAATGGGAACTGTCGTCTTCAACAAATCAAGATATAACACTGTCTGGTCGAAAAACCAAGCAATCCAACCATGAAGCAAATTGACAGTGTTATATCTCTGGAAAAACCGAAAGAATGGCAAAGCAGACCAGATAGGCTTGAAAATTTCAGGCATAAAAACCTGTACAAGAGCTTAGGACAAGACCCCACTTATTTTTAAGCAACCAAAGCAAACCTCCTCATTTCCGGACTCTCGTTCCAAACATAGCTATAGAAATGTCATTGCTTTTCCATTGCTTTTCTACAAAGCAGATGTGAGATTTGACGTAAATGTAAATTTCTTTTTGAAGTTACGTATTCAAAATGTTGCTGACATGGAATGCCTTAATTCCTTAACGCATGGATTGAGAATAAAAAAGAACAAAAAAAAAAAACAAGTTAAGACAACTATGCGCCTGATCTCAATCCATCAACCTCGTTGGCCAAATGACCAGGATAGTTAATCTTCCTGTCACTTGTCAATAAATGCATTAATTGAGGGGCTTTTTAAAAAATAAATAGATTTATGATTACCATGTGGGGCCTTGGTTGCTTTTTTCCTCAACGGGCGTCGAAGGATATTTATCAGGCTAAAAAATTGTTAAAAGGGGAGGTTTTAACGGCTATTAATAGGCCCCATCAGGGCCATCACCACACACGCGGCGGCATCTGAGAGGGGGAGAGGAGTTTAGACAAGTGTCACTAGTAAAGCTAATTATGACGGCAGAGTTTTATTCTTTGTATTTATTTATTTTATCTTTATCTTTTTTCTTTTTTGAATTTCAAATGTACTTTTTTAAGCATCTTGGCCTGTCCATATCCAACACAAACTAAACAGTATCATTAACAGTGATGATGGTATCTGCCATCATCATTTCCCTGTGTATCACGCTTAACAAATAGAATCCAGCACGGTTTGTTTGGAGGTTGCTCTTCATATGAGAAAACGGAGATGGAGATTGACACTTGGCAGCCCTTCTTCTTCTTCCTCCGACCATTTAAAGAGTCCCTGCTCTTTCAAGTATAAGTGAGGGGTAATTTGCGAATTTATTTTAAAAAATGTTTTTTATTTAAAAATATATTAAAAAATACTTTTTTATTTTTTAAAATTTATTTTTAACATTAACTCATCAACACAATCTAAAAATATAAAAAAATAAAAATTCAAAACTTAAAATCAAGAACTTTCCACGATTACAACTCAAACAAGATATTGAACCGCACATATGGATGCGCATGCTGTAATAGCGTGGAGCCTGAGACCATGGATGCATTTACGGATGACCAGGCGAGGTTTGGACGTGAAGGGCATTTAAGATTTAATGCTAGAAGACTTGTAACACTGGCAATTGCAAAATAGTTCATTGCTTGAATCATTATCAACTAATTGGAATCCACATTTTAATTTATGAATTGCTTTAATCATAAAGTAATGTAAGATGATATAACGGTCTAAAATTAGATACCTTACAACAGTTGCATTTGAACATCGATTTACAGAGAAGTGTGGCAGCTCACACTTTTCGCCAACAGAATTCAGTCTACACTCCACTATCCGGGCTGAAGTTGCAATTTTATTTGCTACCAACTGCATTTAGTCCACTGGAACTTCAACTTCCATCTTCAAATCAGAATTTCCAAGAATCTGCAAGCAAGCAATCAACGGTGAGCGCAAGAGATGAATTTAAAGAACTAATTGAGTGGAGAAAGTGACTCATTAAATGTTATGAGACGCTAGACGGATGATGCAATAATCTTATGGGAAGGGCTCCACTGTCAAAGAAACAAATAATTGAAGGGGGCAAGTTCAACTGGGAAGTTTAAGGCAATAAAAAAGATATAATCCATAAAAGTTTACAAGGAAGGCAAATGTAATATCTTTCAGTTTTTGAAATTTCATTAAAGGAAAAGGGAAAAAAAAATAATCGTGATCAGATTTGAATTGAGTGGGGTGCATGGGAAGTCAGATTCAAAGATAAGATGGTTAGAAGTGCACATTGAGATGAGGTCCTAAGATATAATTTATCTTATTTTCTAATACACTCCCTCAAGTGAAAAGCCCTTTAAGCTTGAAACTTGCACAGGTCAATACTACATTATACTTAATTTTTATCAAATAAATGGGATGGTAAGATTCAAACTAGTAACCACTTGGCCATCAAGGCTCTGATACCATGTTAAAAAACCAATTCAACCTAAAAGCTTAAGCTGTTAGGTGAGGTCTCAAGATATGATTTATATTATTCTCTAACACACCCCCTCAAGTGAAAGCCCTTTGGACTTGAAACTGGCGCATATCCACACTACCTTGTGCTTAATTTTTATTAAATAAAATAGAGGTGATAAGGTTCAAACTCATGACCGCTTGGTCAATATAACTCTAACATCATGTCAAAGAACCATGTCAACCCAACAGCTTAAGCTGTTAAGTGAGATCTTAAGATATGATTTATATTATTCTCTAACACACATGCCCTGAATTATAGAGAGAATAAAATGAGGTATAGGGGAACATGATGATGAGAAGGGCGGTGCACCTAGATTAAAGGTACTACGTATGATGTTTGACATAGTCAATAAATATAATGACTAAACAATGGATGGCATCTACAAGCATAAGAAAGTACAATTTAGTAAGCCTCTAACAATAAAGAAAAGATAGGTTTAGGAACCTGATTGTTTTAATGATCAAAGGTTTTTCGGTTGGCAACCATAGATAATGTATAAGGTTTTTCTAAATGTTAGACAGTTATTGATGAATTGAATAAAAATTACAATAGACTTTTCCAACCCCTATTCTTTTCTTCTTCAGTCTTTTTCTTTGGCTTCTTCTTGTTAGATTTTTGTTTTCTTTCTTTTTTAGCTTTAAATCTCTTTTATTCCGCATCAACTTTGGTATCAGAGCTTAAGCTTTTAATTTTTCTTACAGTTAATCGATCTCTTAGGGCTTGTAAAAATCATTAAAATCCTACACAATTTCTTGGTTGATTATCACCAACAACTGATCTAAACTAAAAAAAAAATATTCATCTTAAACACAAACCCATTCGTCCCTAAACCCTAGACACAAGATTCCCACCGATCACAACCAACTCAGAATAGTCTGCCCCACGTTACCACCTCTCAACCACAATGACCAATCATCTTATCCACCCCATGCCGCCATCACAACTGTCAAAGACCAGCTATCTCAGTCGAGACCACCACATCAGCTCAACAGATTTACCACGGTAAATCGAACATCGAAGCTGTCATTGCAAAATCATTACACCACAACAAACAAAGAACCACCACAACAGTCGTCAACCCACAGATCCATGTCGATCACAGCAGTAGCTGCACAACTTAGCTTTTAGAAGACGACAGCACATCCTTGCATGGCCACCACAAGCAACAACAAAAAAAGAAACCACAAAATGCTCCCAAGGCAGATTAATTAACCACTGCCATGTCAGCAACACACTGTCACGTCAGCAGCACACTGCCACCTCAACGCCACATCAGCAACATTGGACTCGAGACATTGTTTACGCACTCGTATGATCATAGACGACGAAGGGTAGCCCAAATTGTTGAGAGATTCGACTTTAACTTAAGTTTTAATTTAATTTATTTGAACTTTTAGTTAAGGTTTATTAATTAGACTTTATTTGTTAGGCTTGATTTAGTTATTGTTTGGTATTTTATTTAGTGAGCTATAAATCTAATTATTTGTTCTAATTAGGGCTTTAGTATTTATATTTTATTTTTCTAAATGTTAGACGGTTATTGATGAATTGTATAAAAATTACAAAGTTGCATACTTTTTCAACACTTGTCCTTCTCTTCTTCAGCTTTTTCTTCTCTTTTTTTAGCTTATTCTTCTTAGATTTTTCTTTTCTTTCTTTAACTTTAAATCTATTTTGTCCTGCATCACCATGTTATAAGATCAATTTCGCAATCACAAATTCTCTACCTATGAAGCATGCTTGAAAAGTTGATTCCCAATGCACAATTGTCAACCTAATCCCCCTTTAGACAATGAAATATCAAGTTTAACCATAATACACTAACAAAAGTTTCTCTAGACAAAAGCCATCCAAAGTTCATAACAATTGTTCCGACCTTCAGGAAAAGGAAAAAGAAAAAAGAAAACTTATATTAAAGTCACTAAGTTAAGGGTGGTGATGTTTATTGTACATGTGTAATGTATGAGCACAACAGATCATAGAAAGAATAAGGTAAATCAGGTAAAATTAGTTAATCACATTTATTTTTTGTAATCAAGTTCATAAAACTTTCAATAATTACCAGATATAAATGACAGTACCTTTACAAAGTCTGACAAGACTAAGAAAGAATCCTTTGAGTAACCTGCTTCTTCAAGGACACATGTCAGCACTTGCTGCGCCAAACGCAAGTAAAGATCCAAAACAAATCACATGTCAATACCAGATGTACATATAAAGAAACAATAAGTTTCAAAGTAGTCCTAGCTCTATGATATTAACCAAGCAAAAACTTGAAATCACATCCTACTTCTATGATAACCGAGCAAAAACTTGAAATCACATCTGATACTGTTAGACAATAAGATCACATGTACTGGGAACTCAATTTTTTGACTTCTTGATTTGAAAACTAGGCAATGCGCACTTCATAACCAGCCCTCGGTTTAAGTAAAAACAAGCACTCTAAAGCTACTTCAGCAATGGACACTTACATCATTACAAACAGATATTTGTACAAGAATTTCAAATATTCAACTTCATTGTAGGCAATAACAAGGGACTATTCTGTGAAATTTACCATTGCCTTTCTTCCAATTGATTTTATATCAACAGAATTGACTCATGTATTCTAACTGAAACTATACCACATCAGACAAAAACCCTGAAGAAGTCCAAACAATGTGCTTGGAGATCAGTTTAACTGCAAGCCTGTAAAACTTTTGCTACCACAGCTTTCCAGATTCCTAAATATAGCACCACATAAAACTCACTTCAACTCAACTAAGTCTCTGCCTTAAACTCTACTAAATCTGATATTCCCTGGAGGCACTATAATGCTCATAAAAACTCAAATTGCACCTATGATAAAATTAAAAACCATTCTCGTGCACCTTAAAATACAAATAGAACAGTTACATAATCCATGGAAGCTTTAGAGAGATTAATTCATAGATCAGTCAATTCAACAAATCAATTCATTACCTAAACAATTATCATTCCAAAAAACCTTCCAAAAGTTGTTGCAAAAACATCTTAAGTAGCCCAAACTGGTGCCACATATATACTTCCTAAGAATATATAATAAGCCTTTTCTTTTTCATAAAAAAGAAAAAAATATTAGGAAAACTCCAAATATACAGTAAGAAGAATTAGGCAAGCATTGAATCTCCCTAAATATTAAACCATTGAGCCCCGTACTGTCCCTTATTTGCAAAAAGAAATGTCTGCACTGAAAAAAGTTCCAAGAAATTCACTCAAAGATAAACGTGCCCTTACATTCTTCTTTTTATACCTAAAACAAGGTCGAGGTATGCAATTTGGCACACACATTTTCTTATTTGAATCTCGACATTACCGATTAACCATATGCATACGAAAATCGACAGGAACACTAAACACATCCAAATCAAATTAAAACGAAACCAAAAGAAGGCTGAAATCTAACCTTTCTTTGTTGTTCTGATACAAACTGACCAGTCAAATCATGCAATACATCCAACATATCACTGAAGGTAACTTTCCCATTGCCATCCGAATCATACACCTTGAAGATAACTACACAACAAAAGATAAAACACATCTATGGAGATTGGAGACTATTTTTATGTTTTAATTTTTGAAAAAGTTAATAAAAAATAAATAAGCATTACATTCGATTTTGTGTTGCAAAGGAGCTCGAGGACTGAATGCAGACAAGAATGCCACAAATTCCTTGAAATTCATTCCATCTACCATTCTCAACAATCTCTATTACTCCAAACAATAAAAAAAATCACTAAAAAAATTACAAAATATATGAAAAGAGAGACAGAAATTAAAATGCAGAACCTGAGAGAGAGGATTGACGGCGAATTCAGGAACAGAAAGGAACTCCTCGGCTGGGACGAAACCGCAGCCGTTTCGATCCAGCTGGCAAAACCTCTGGTACAACGACACTGTCTCTTGCTGCGAAACTACACAGACATGTTAATTAATTAAATGCAATTGTAAATTGATTGTGTGGAGAGAGGAGGAGGAGGAGGAGGAGGAGAGCGAGGGAATTACGTACAGGTGTGGTTACAGTGTTGTTGGACTTCTTCGATGTCGTATTGAGTGAGCATCGAAGATGTGTTGCCCATGGTGATCTTGGCGATTTGATCGACGAAGCGTTGTTTCTTTTTCCTTGTTTTTGTTTTGATTTTTTCACGGAGCAAGTACTGGTTTGGTTGGTTGGGCGCGTGAACACGCAAGTAGTCTGCTTGTTTTTATTTTTAAAAACAAAATGTTTTTAAAAAATTTCGAGTATTGTTTTTAATTATTATTGTTTTGTTTTGTTTTGTTTTAATACGTTAATATTAAAAATAAATTTTAAAAATAAAAAAAATAAAAATATATATTATTTTAATATATTTCAAAATAAAAAATATATTAAAAAAATAATAATTACTATAATATTAAATAAGCTCAAATTTATAGATAGATGGCTTGTATTATTTGAAGTAACTCTTATTCATGGATAACGACTTAAACATGGCACGGAGTCGAGCATTAATTTTTATAAGGAGGTGTTTAGGAGTATAGTAATAATTGTTTTTAAGGTGTTTTTCACTTGAAAATATATGAAAATAATATATATTTTTTATTTTTAAAAAATTATTTTTAATATCGACACATCAAGATAATCTGAAAAATACTACAAAAATATTAATTTAAAATAAAAAAAATATAAAAAAATTAATTTTTTTAAAAAATATTTTTAAAATAAAAAAACAAACAGATTGTTAGATTCCTTTTTTTTTTTTTTTTTTGCTAATTCATTCAAACACCCACACCCTTTAATTATGAACTTGACTCATATTTTGCCCGTGAGCTAGATTTTTTTAATTAAAAAATTAAATATATAGGCTTCTTCAACATATGTTTTTACATGAAAGATATTAAGTATAAATTAAAATATTTATATATATATATATATATCTAATAAATAAATTGAAAATCATATGTATTAATAAATAAATCAATAACAATAATTAAATATGTATTTGAAAAAAAACAAGAAACATATGTAAATCAAGATATTTGATCTCGCAACAAGGATCATTTACATGATTATATTCAATAACTCTATTTATTTGAATTAAATTTTTATTTAATAAAATAATATTAGAAATAGATATATAAATAAAATTGATTGGATACAATAAAAAAAAAAAAGAAAAGATATCTCATAAGGTTGCAGTTATTATAAATACTATTAAAAAATAAATATTTTTTAAAATAAATTTAAATTATATAAAACATAAAAAAAATATAGATGAATTGGAATGATCTATTCAAAAATTAAATACATACAAATAATTAAAAACAATCACTATTTAAAAAAGGTTAAATAAAAAATAATAAATTAAAGAAAAAGGTATTAATTTAAATATAAATTAAAAATTATTTAAACACACACATATATATTAGATTAAAAAAATACAAATATATATCTCAAGTTAGGTTTGGGTCGGATTTCAAATATAGTTTAATAATATTCATACCTTATTTATTATTCACCGAATAAAATAATTATTTAAAAAAATCCACCAATTCAAGCTGATATACATTAGGTTCAGATTAAATTATCATTTTTATCGAAGGGCCAAGCTTCATGAGCTGAAAATTTAAGCTCATGTAATTAGTATTTTTTTTCTTTAAATGAAAGATGACAATGACCTTAGCAAATATTACATTGTCCGTGATCAACTTTGTAGTCACCTGAGATGTCTCCAGTAATTAGAAAATTAGGTTCTAAATTTTTAAACCTCGAAAATCTAGATTTCAACTATTTTCCCCCGAAAAACATCTCATTAACCTCTAAAATCATATTTCTACCTA
>Ga0325402_1005998_pt1 | contig 11441 bp, 14 predicted proteins | sample PopdelMetagenome_22_FD_207212 | JGI IMG/M metagenome (GOLD analysis project Ga0325402, IMG submission 207212) | Populus deltoides microbial communities from Bellville, Georgia, United States - Xylem-PdKOR-R3 | ecosystem: Host-associated > Plants > Phyllosphere > Stem > Wood/Secondary xylem...
TAGCTGGGGAGGAGACACTAGAGCTGCTACCAGTTCTAGAATTTCTGTATTCTTGAAGCCTTGCTACCTCTATCATCCACGGACATTGAGTTTCAATAGAGCAAGCTACTAAAAAGCTGAAAGAGTATCTCTTATCATTGTGAATAACAGAAACATTGCGATTAAGACAACAGAGGCATCTATTCATCATCAGTCATGTCTTCTCTAATTACTTTTAGTGTAAGCTACTAGTAGTGAGCACAGCACAAAACGTCAAACAAGATTGTTGAGGACGTAGTAAAGGCGCAAGAGCTCAGGTATGACGCTGCCAAATATAAAGTCTAAGCCATGGGTTATGTGTCCATCTTCATATACAAAAACTCTGACGTGGGATTACATGCATATCTCAACAAATATCGTGTTGATTTCCTTAATTATGTTAGCTCTACATCCTACTCCTTTACTTACCCCATGGTAGTAATAGATCAAGTTGAAGCCAAGCTGGATGGATTGAGGTCCAACCAAGCACTCATGCATAAACACTAAAATAATCCAATCTTGCATAGAATACGCTATATAATGTTCCTGATTAAATCCATGAAGAAATACCAGTCCATGTTGGACATTTTTCTTGAGGCCAAAGAGAAGAACCATGTTTTATAATGACAAGCATGTTGATTACGGTTCTAAATGGTTCAAAAGCCACAACTAAACTTACAACTCATAGTCAATATATTTCTACATCACATAATATAAATACAAAGCCTATTCTGGATCTTTCAAAAATTACCTCAGATAAAGAGGGAAAATAACTTGATAAGCAGGAATTCCACCATAAGTGACACCAGTAATGGGGGGGGGGGGGGGAGCACTACACGCTATGAAAAGGACAAGAAATCATCACCAGACATTGAACTTAAACGCAACTTAGAGTCCTGATCACGAAGAGACCCCATTCTTTCATCCAATATAGCTAATTGTGACTTCACCCAGGATGGATTGTACCTGCCTTCAACCCACAAAGCTTCTCCAGTATCTTTGTGCTTGAAATCAGGATATTTTGGGTTCCTCTGTAAATCAAAGAAATAATGGTGAATTAACATAATGAATGAAGCATATAGGAATATATAGCAGCAAACAATCAATTTGAAGTCCTTATGCAGTATTAACAAAAGGCAGACTACTTCAGGCCTCTTCATCCATTTTCATAAACAATTATGAAAAACACCATAAACTGAAAATGGATTAACAGAACAACAATAAAACAGAATCTTAATGCACGAAGAATTTTTTTTCAGAACATACAAACACAAAACGATCATTGCATCAAATGCAAGCACTCAAAAACTTTCCAATCAAACACGATGGCAAGAAGCATATGTATGCATGCATTTTCCAATTTATTAACTAAGACGACTACCTTGTCCTTCCTGTTATCCCACCACTCCAAAGGACTAGCAAAAAATGCTTGCCACCGTTCTTCTGTGGAACCCATGTCATTTGCAGTGTTATTACCAAACTTTCTACCTGCAGGCAGTTAAACATCAAATAACGTCAACAACCAAACAATAACTTTACATTCGAAATCTTATGTCATAAAAGACATGTGATTTACCAGCTTCCATGTTATTAAAGCCTCGGTCATATAATCCTGTCGGAGAGCTCCTCTCTATAAAATTGAGCTGCTGGACAACCACCTGCAAGAAGTTGGAGCAAGATAAAAATCCAGATGTATAAGCTTATTAAAAAACCTAGCCCAGAAGCACATATGACCATAACAGAACCTTGTAGTAGGTCTGCAGCTTCCCATCATCATTTTCAACTGAATCTGAAATCAGACGACCAGACACGTATATTTGCTGGCCTTTCTCTACATGCTGAGAAACAACTTGGGCCAACTCATCCCAGAAAGTCAAATTGATCCTGGGAAACACGCATTATCATTTCCATAAAGGGTTTATGAAATTTAAACCCTATGAAGCAAACTGCAATGCTTGTAATATCACAGGAAAGCAGGAAACAAATGTGTGACAGAGCCCTACAAGTAAAAGGTAACAGATACTGAACACATGCCATTAAATGTACCTATTTCTAGGCTACGCAGATGCAACTGTAATTAATTAAAAGTACAAAATTCAACTTGTTAAATTAAAAAAAAAAATTTCACTTATGTTTTGCACATGTGCATTTTGTTTACCAGGAGGTGTCGGTTGCAGATTTCTTGACAGCAAGTCGAGTCCAAGCAACTACCTTGCCGGAGGGGAGGTGCTTGATTTCTACAGGGATCCCAACGATGCCGATGAGGTGCACCGAGTTACAGAGCTCCTTGTTCCATTGAATCTCAGCCGGTTTAGCATGCGTAACCGTTTGACTGTACTGGTTGTCTCTGTAGTCAATGGAGCATTTCAAGCTGCGTTTGGAGAGGGACTTCTTAGAGGAGGAGGAGAGGGGGCTTAGGGGTAAAGTAGGGATTTTGATGTTTGTGAGAGGGTTTTTTGGAATGGAAAAAAATAGGTTAGCTGTTGATGATAATGCTAGTGTTTGCTCTAGAGCCATTGTTAGAAGTTGAAAATTTTGGTCTTGCTGTGATTTAGATTTAGACTTTATGGCAGCGAATGGCCATGAAACTGTGAGTTTTAAAGGTGCCTGTGAATGCGGTGGGGAGTTTGGTTTTGCGGGAAAATATCTTTCAAGGGTTTTTGGCTCCTCTTTTCACCGCACTCTTCTGGTTATCCTTGTTCAGGAGATGAATGGTGTCCCCTTTCGCGAGGAAGATGGGCTAGTTTCAGTTTTGGCATTGTCTTTGGGCTTGGCATGGATCCGTACTAGCACCCTGTTTTTTTATTTCAAAACAATTTATATTAAATGAATATGTTAGTCTCTTTGAAATAAATAAAAAAATTAGAGAGGAATATATATATATATATTAAGAGTAAGAAGTAAGAACAACCGTCTTTCGCAAAAGGTATTAAAAAAAAAAAACTTAATAAAATTGTATAAAATAATTGATTTAGAAAGAACTTTCATTTAATTTTTTTTTCCAAATATTAATACGAGTTGACAACAAATTAAACATAGAATGCAATATAATTGGAAAATATTCGGCTAATAAATACATTTTGATAAAAAAAAAAGAACATAAAAAGTTTTAGGGCAAATCTGATCCAATTTAATTTAATATGAAAAAAATTCTCTCAAAATTGATAAAAAATAATAAATTAAAATCAATTTTTAATTAATCATATTCCAGATAATCCACTGTGTGTCACTTTATCTAATCGATAAATCACATTAAAACTGATTAAATTCTCATTTATTATTTTTATTTTTAGAAATCCGGAAAAAAAAAAGGGGACAGCTTCTCTATGTTGTATGGGCCGGGCCTTAAAACAATCCACATCCACCAATCTTCACGTGTCCAGATTCAAAGAGCGGGCTAGATTAATGGGCCTGACGAAAACAGAAGCTCGCCTACCACTCGCCGATTGGCTTGTACACGCATCATACTCGGAACATGCTGGCTTCATTCATTTCCTCTCTCGGATTTGTGGTCAATATCATCAGAATCGTCCCACCCAACCAAATCGTCTTCACTCTCCACTGAGCTCAGCGTCCCCGGAAAATGCTAGCTCGTCTCGGAGCCACGCGTCTTCTCGAGATCCGTCAAGCTCTCCGCTTAACTCCTCAGGTTTTCTCCTTCGATTTTTATTTCCTATCGTTTTTCTCTGCATCCAATCGCCTCCTTCGATCTCATTTCTCTCCGTTTCTCTCATTTCCACAGGCATCTCGATCCTTCTCCACTGCCTTGAACTATGTAAGCACTAATCCTCCCTGCTACGAAATTTTGACTGTTTGCATTGATTTTTTCATTATTTTCATTATTTATTTTTGAAATTACTGTTGTGTGAAATGAAATTGGGGTTTGGTGCAGCACCTTAATACTCCGGATAACAATCCGGACCTTCCATGGGAGTTTACGGCGGCGAACAAAGAGAAGGTAATGTGAAATAGCTAATAATTTTAATCTTTAAGTAATTCACTCTTATTATTTTTCTTTCGGTCTGTGTATATGGCATTTTCACTTAATTTTGCATGTATTTTCAATAAATCTTGATCATTTATATTCATAATTATTAGTAGTAATCGGCGGAGACAAGCCAAGTTTAGTGTAGTTTAAGCTTTGGCCTGGGTTGTTTAGAAATTAGAAACTGTCTCCTGCCAAGCTATTGGGTGCGGCGAGATGGATAGCCTTTCTAAACTAGAGCCTGGTCATGAAGGTAATGACCTTGTAAATCAGAAGAATCTACAATTATGATGATGCTATGTAAGCTGGGCCACTGAAATGGGAGTATTATATGATAAATGCAGGTTTGGAATTAAATGCTTTGTGCAGAATATTGGTTAGTTATAGGAGACTTTGGCATGGAGTGATCATTTTGTTGGTATGTTAGTAGCGTCATTTATGGCCTTGAAGAAGGTTATTGCCTTTAGCAAATATATGAGAAAGGTGATCGATAAAAACAATTTATGATTTGGTGACCTTCTTCTTCAGCGTCATAGAGGAACTGCATTGGAGGATGACGGGATATTATTGTGTGAAACTCGCAGGGTGCCTAGGCTGTAACTTCTTTTCCTCTCTTGGGGTGCTGATGTAACAACTTTTGCAGGAGTTAAAACTCTGTGTTAGTAGATGATAGTGAACTCTTTGCATTTAAAGGAGGCTTCTTTCTGGGGGTTATTATTACCGTTGGCCATACAGTAACATATTCATACATGGGGAATAATTCTCCTCTTCTGCTGTCTTCAATGAGAGTTTTGGTAATTTTCTTTCTTGTTTTGGTAGCATGACTGTTAAACATGTACAGACAATTTTGTTGGTTGTAGCTATTTCTCCTTTAATGTGAACATGGTGATATAATGATCTCATCATTGTTACGAGGAAGATGAGAGTGAAACATAACACCAGCAGCTTGTACCTAAAATTCTGTAAATCACAAAGACAACTGTTTACATTTTTCAATTAAGTTAGGATCATGCACTTATGAATTCACCAAAAAAAATTAGCTATTCATAAGGATAAAACTTTGTTTTCTTAAATCAGCAGTACATATCCAATTTTTAAGTGGCTTGTAGGCATGAAGGGTTTCTCTATTAGTATGAATGGGTGAGGCAATTAGCCTTGTGTTCTTGTACTGCAGTAGCAGGGCAGTCGATCAAAGTATGAATGCTGGCCCTTATAACCCTGGAATCTCAATCGAACAGAAGCTTGCCTAGCCCCTATCTTTAACTCCCTTCACCAAAAACATTGATTGTTCTCTTAACTGATTGTCTATTAATGTTTAGATGTTAACATTTCATTTTTCATAACCTCTGATGTCAGGTTAAAGAAATAATATCTCATTATCCATCCAACTACAAGCAATCCGCAGTTATTCCTCTGTTAGATCTTGCACAGCAACAGCATGGAGGATGGCTCCCTGTTTCAGCAATGAATGCTGTAAGTGGACATGATGTACAAAAAATACTGATTTTAATTCACATTTATAAACTTCTAGCAGTAAATTCGAACTAGTCTTGTTAAATACAGGGAATTTAATGGCACATTTGATATGTTTGTGGTAAACAAAATAATTGCGGTGAGAGTTGGATGCTAACATATCATGGCGCCTTTCTATTTTAATGAAATGTTATATGATATTTTATCATATTGTGTTAACAGTTTGTTGGTTGCTTGTCTATTGTCGAATCATTTAGGGATTGCATCTGGTTTGAAGTTGGGTAAATCTGGCCATAGTTACTGTTTTTTCCCCTCTTTTCACATGACTTTTCCAATGGTAATCAAGCTTAAAAAATCCTCCAAAATCATGATTTGGCATTATCGGACCCCCCAACCCTAAGCTAATGGAGAACTAGAAAATGCATTTCTTAATCACATAAGCAATTGGATATGTGTATCCAAAATTCACAAATGATCACATTTTGTCATATCAACTTGCTATAACCACAAGGGTTTGTGGCTATGCTCCCCACTTTGTCAACCATTCTTCAATTCCAAGGCCAAGTTATGAGGATCTATTTTCTAGTGAATTTCATACTCCATAATCCTGGTATTGATGGCATGCCTGTGACTGGACGATGGCGATTCAGGCAAGCTAGCCTTGGGATACCTCCTGACCATCAAACCAAAAAAAAAAAAAAACCAATAAAAGGAAAAAAAAAAAACTTGGAGCCAATTTATTTTCTTGAAGGTTGTACCTAATATTGCTGTATCTATCAGGGGAAAAAATAACCTAGTAGAATAAGCATTAAAGCTACCCTGTTTAGTTTGAGGATGGTTTTGTGCTTGGCACTATGTATAGTATTCTTGCTTCAGCAGGTGTGATATTCTTTTTGTCCCTCTGTTCTTATTTGTAGAGCACAAAATTATAGGAGATGCAAAATAATTGATATCTTGAACATAAATGGATAGATTGATAAAAATCCAAGATGGCCATGAATTGTATTATTTTATAGCAAATATTTTATTATTTTTCCTTCTGAGTTCCAGTGAGATTTACTGGATTATTTGGTTCATATAATCAGATCACGAACTTGTTTTGCTAACATGTGTTGCCACCTTGTTTTTCTTAGTTTTTAAACCTGTTTGCTGTAAATTTCAAATTTTTGGATATCTTCATGTGACTAAAAGAAAGATAATTGTACTGGAAAGCAGACTGGTATATGATTAACAGTATTGAAATGTTTTGTGGATCCTCTAGGTGGCTAAGGTAATAGAAGTTGCCCCTATCCGTGTGTATGAAGTCGCAACGTTTTACTCAATGTTCAACCGGTCTCCTGTAAGAAAATTTATCCTTTTTTACATCTTTTTACTCAATGTTCAACTGGTCTCCTGTAAGAAAATTTATCCTTTTTTACATCTTGCTTTCTCCATGTATGCGTAATGCAATTTCATGAGCCTCTTTAATTGTTTTTTCAGGTGGGCAAATATCACCTATTGGTTTGTGGCACAACACCATGTATGATACGAGGTTCACGGGAAATTGAAGATTCATTGCTAAAACACTTGGGGGTGAAGCGCAATGGTGAGTTCTAAATAACATGCTTGGCTTCTTTCATGTTTCAGTGGATCACATGTTATTCAGAATTTGACTTGAGATTTGGAGAATAAACCCTTGCTTCCAATTTTTAACGTGCAGAAGTAACCAAGGATGGCCTTTTCTCTGTTGGAGAAATGGAATGTATGGTGAGTATTTCTTCATCCATCTTTATTAAATGAAGTGCTGTTTTCCTTAGGTTGTTCTTGAATCAGGACTCAGTAATTGGAAAGAACTACATCCATGCTGGATGCTCCAATGAAATTTTTGGAAAATGGATTTCAGTGTGTTTATTGCTAGGTTTAGTTGAAATCTTCAAGTTCTAATTAACAAATACAAAGAGGAAAACTAGCAACTGAAATTATGGGTATTTTGTTATGGATTTTACCCAGTTCTCTTGCTACACATTACTGTTTGAGTGCTCCTGTCCTGTGGGGTAACCGCATGGAATTGTATAAGGGTATTAGAAGGTGATCAAATGCAAACATATTGATTAGCTTAGATTGTAAAGGCTCTTGCCATCTTAGCAGAGAGATCGAACCCAATTTCACAGGCAATTAGTGGTTAAGGGGTGGCAATCCATCCACTTAAAAAGTACAAAAACTATATGAACATGGATAAAGAAATACAGGTCTTTTATGATACTCTTGATCATCTTTTGTTATGGATGCATGGTGTGATATTAGTTATTGCTTTTCTGCAGGGATGTTGCGTAAATGCTCCTATGATTACAGTTGCCGATTACTCCAATGGATCTGAAGGATATACTTACAATTATTACGTGGGTCAATGATAATCCCTCTGTCCTTAAAAGTTGAGTATTCGTGTGTTCAAATGATGTAAAACTTTCAGAATTTTATGTTGGTCTTTCATTTTAATTGCAGGAAGATGTTACTCCAAAACGAGTGGTTGAGATAGTTGAGATGCTAAGAAAGGGGGAGAAGCCACCGGTAAGACTACTGGCAGGGGATTTTGATTATCTTTACTTTTCCCTGGGGTTTTTTTTGTTTCTCATATAACTAGCGCTATTATTGCTGTAAACTCAATTTCTCTTATGCATTTCAGCATGGCACACAAAACCCACAACGCACTAAGTGTGGACCAGAAGGAGGCAATACTACTCTGCATGGAGAACCAAAACCTCCTCCATGTCGGGATCTTGATGCCTGCTAAAGCAATGGTAAATGTTGTCTCAAATAATGCAAAACTTGGAGTTTTTCAGGCTTACTTGATGATTTGCTCTTGTTTCATTAAGCTTAACCAATTTTTTTTTTTGTATTTTCCTGCCTGCCTGGTTTCTGGTGGATGTTTAAATCCATGCAACTGCTTATTTCAAGTTGTGAAATGGCTTAACAGATCATTGATGTCCTTCGATTCACATAAAATCTGTAGGTGGTTGAGAGCTTGCCTTTTTATGGTGGCACTGAAAACAGTTTGTTGTTAACACTTGGCATGGCTCATAAAATGTAATTCTAAAACCATCCCTAAGATGTTTCTTCGGGGCACCAAAAAAAAAGGAACAGAAAAAACCACCATATGATAACGAGTCAAATTTTGTTGATTCTGAAGTGAAACGAGGGAGAGAGAAACCCAGATTTCCCATGAGTTTGTCATTCGGAGGTTAATATTTTCCAAGCTTTTTTCTGTTCTTTTCTTTTTCTTCTGACATGAGGATCTGTACTCAGTAGCAACTAGCATGTCCGCAAGCTTTGTTTCTTGGATTTCTGAGCTATCCCTATATGGTAACTGAGCCATCCAGCAAACTGGATACCCAAATTGGATGACAGTTTGAGCTTGTTGACCTTAAGAGGAATGGTCACCAATGTCGTGATAGCTGTAACGATTTGTTTATGTTTAATGCGGCACTCCGCACTTGGAATGGACAGTGTTTCCCCCTCATCCGGAACGACAATTAGTATAAACAAATGATAGATTATCATGATGTCAGCTCTGCTTTATCAACTTGTCTCATGTAGTGCCTTGAAAGTGATAGACATTTATCCATTTTCGTTGGAGGATTTGAGGATGGTGATGACCAAGTTGTAGTAGTGTGCGACTAAAATGCGGATATTAAAGACGATAGACGTGAACATATTTGCAGAAGTTGAATATAAGCGTGGATGTAGTGACTTGCTTCATTTGTCGTAATTGACCAGCCCACTTCTGTATTAGGTTAAGAGTTGGATTAGGGTCAAGGAATCGAAAACTAAACCCAACAGGCTCTGTATCCGCAACTCTTCTTTTTTAAAACTTCTTACCTGTTTTTTTTTTTTTTTAAAATGTTTTAAAATTTTTGTTATTTTTTGTTTTAAATTAATATTTTTTTTTAGTGTGTTTAGATTATTTTGATATGTTATATCATTAAAAAAAAATATTATTTTAATATATTTTAAAATAAAAAATGTTTTCAAAAACAATCAGTATGGGATTCTTAAAAACACTCCCTTTAATGAATCCATTAACATAGCACCGCAGGTACAAGAATTGCTGCGGATACTTGCTGTTGCACAGACGTGAGTGCAGTTAATCACGGGCAGCAAGAAGAGGAAATATTTGATAGCGATGTCCGATGATACTCGTCGGATTTGCTGAGGCATTGAGGGAAAAAGGACCAGCATCTCAATGACGCGTACAAAAGCTGTTTGAGTTTTTTCCTCCTTGAATCGAAGTCCCCTCTTTTAAGGATTCTGTTTCCTGCCCTTCAAGTACATATTTATGATTCCAGGAAGATGGCTGTGTTAACAAAACAGTCGGATTAGCAACGGTAATCAACACAACCCAGATCTCCCATTGGATATGTCTCTCTCCAATGATTTCATCCTCGAATAACGATTCAGGAGAAAAGGAAGTCAAATTGCTTTTTGAAACACCACGCGCACTTTTTAAACAAAGTAGCACCATCATTTTCTGTTGGACTAGAACACCCAGCATATTGAAACAACCAGACACCTACCTTTGCATTCCATTTCCTCTGAAATACACCATTACAATAATAGTATTTACTTTCAGTCTACCTCTTTTACAAGGTCCCACAACCCACTACAAAAAAATTGAGCTCCACTAGAAAAGTGCTTTCATCATTTTCCACTCCCCCACCACTGATTCCAAAAGAAGAGCATGTCATGCGAGCTTTGAAAACTCTCCTCTCACTCGAACTTGCAGAGCGCCTGCATTTTTTTAGGCATAGACATCGAACCCCGTTTTGAAAAAAGGCTGGAAAGAAAAGGAAAAGGCAAGAACTATGGCATCTGACTTTGATTGCAATTTGAAACTCGGGGAACATTTGATCGTGGGGGTTGAAACGGGACAAATAAGGAGCGGGGCCCTAAGCATTTGGTGACTTTTAAACGGGACCACGGGATGCTCCCCCCTTTCCACGGTTCTATGACGGGGGGTTAGTTTCTGGTTTCACAATAGTAGTGGTATCTGGTGGTTGTGTGTGGTAAATTGCAGTGGCTAGTGTGATGGGCATGATGCAAAGAGCCTTTGATTGGAGAAACTGCATGGCAGCACCAACATTTTCCTCCATTAGCTTAGCTACCTGTCTTTCAGTGCCATCATTTGACCACTTCTCCCACGCCAGTTGGTTTCTTCCGCCTTCGCCAGTTTCATCCTACAGTAAAAGGAGTGAGCTCAGTTGCCTGGGTGCAAAAGGGAAAGGAAGTGAATTATCCTCCATAAACACTATCTTTTCCTTGTTACCTCAACTGGTGATAGTGGGATGTCCGTTACAAGTGGCGCAACAGCACCAGCTCCGCCCAGTCTACTCATGCTTAATATCTGTTAAATTGATGATGTGTCATTATTTAAAAAAGGAAAGAAAGGGGAAATTAATAAATTCATTACAGTTTGTGTGAGCACTTCATTTCCCCATGAATGAGGTACGTACCTAAAAAAGACACTGAATATTCAAACTTTAATGGCATAACATATAATAATTCACCTTTTCCAGGCAATCTTCATTTCATAATTTGTCATTTATAGTGAAGATATTGTCATTCATTACAATTTATGAGCATCCAAATATTCCTGAGGGAACTATACATGACCCTCTCATTTCCTCGCAACAAATTCTACCACAAAAGTACCAACAATATTTAAAGACAAAAAAAACTTGGTTCAGAAATGGAAGGATCAAAGAACAAAAAGTGTACACCCGAGACAAAAGGGAATCTAAAATTAACTGACAAGTGGAAATTCATAATTTATGTGGGAGACCATAATCAATAGTCTAAACAACTGACCACCAATAATTTGGCTTTTATATTCTAAACAACTGACACCACACCACCACTATTCTGGCATAAATGCCTGTTTAGGTTGGATGAAAGAATGACTCTTGCTAAAATCACCCATTGGTTCAGCAAT
>Ga0325402_1006001_pt1 | contig 11440 bp, 3 predicted proteins | sample PopdelMetagenome_22_FD_207212 | JGI IMG/M metagenome (GOLD analysis project Ga0325402, IMG submission 207212) | Populus deltoides microbial communities from Bellville, Georgia, United States - Xylem-PdKOR-R3 | ecosystem: Host-associated > Plants > Phyllosphere > Stem > Wood/Secondary xylem...
GATGATGATAAGGAGAAGTTCTTATTTGATGAAACACATGATTTTCAACCTAACATTAAATGTTTCAACCAGATATTATAATATTCCTTAAAAAAAAAAACCAATATTAATCTATTTTGCGACGCTTATGAGGAAATTAATTTGTAATGTTCGGTTTAGATTAAAGACAGTTCTTTAACTTAAAGTGAACAAGGATGGCAATAGAATTCCATTCTCTTATCTTGTACTCGTTTCTCGTATATCTCTTGACCTTAACATTTAACTTCGTTTTTATTTGAGTCAATTTTCAATCCTTCATTTCTATCTTTCTCAAAAAAAACCTCCGGTGAAAAAGGTTCGTGTATATAATGTTTCTTATAATCAATTTAAATGTAATAAAGTATATAATTTATTTAAAAAAAATAAAATATTTTACATATATCAATAAAAATATAAATAAAGATACCGGGGTTAATTGAATAGAAAAATATTCTATCTGTCTTTAAATTCATATAAATTTTATATTTTTATATGTTTCTCCTATTTAAATGTATGTTTAGTATTACTGTACCTTGTATTTTTTAAAAATAAATTAATTAAAAATATATTAAAATAATTTTTATATCATCATAAAAAAATTAAAAAAGTGTTAATTTAATATTTTTTTAAAATAAAATATTTTTTTGAAATACATAATAATAAAAAAATTACCGCAGTTCCTTGTTGTTCCTTCGAGCCAGCCTGCATGGAAACGGGAACATTGTCATCTCCAGGACTTCCAATAAGAATCTGACAGCAAAAGAGTGTATGAATAAGAGTTATCCGCAATCAGACAAGCAGGGGACGCTTGTGGGAACAGCTGGCCCACTTTAGAAGCAAGGGTGATGAAATCTTGTTTGACAATTCTTACCAGCAGAGAGGGATGCACAGAAACTGTGGTCCATTGCTTCATGCTATTGGCTAGTGAAGGAAGAGACAACTAGTATCTGTGTTTGAGATGGTGAGGCTGTGGTAGTTTAAAATATTTTATATTTAAAAATATATTAAAATAATATTTTTATTTTAAAAAAATATTTTTAATACCAGTAAATTAAAATGATATAAAAATATAAAAACAATAACTTTTAAAAAATAAAAAATTTAAAATTTAAGTAAAATTTGAAAAAACATAATTAAAAAAACATTGTTTTCACTGTATTTTCAAACATGCCCGTTACAACGATACCTTCCCTACGGTTCCATGCATGCTCTCATTTTCTTTTAAGCATCTTAGTTGCATTAATGGGACGTATGTATTTTTTAACCCACCAAGTAAATTAAAAATAAAATATTTATATTCATACATATTACAGTTCACTTGTACAGAGCCATTTACCTGAGATGTAAAAAATGTTAGAAAAAAAATATTTAAGGGTACAGCTCAATTGATCAGGTTCTAGATTTATTATGTAGAGGTCATCAGTTCAAGTCTCACAAATCTCAGGCTCATGATTACTGGAGACTTATATGATTATTAATTTAAAAATTATAAGATTAGTCGAAATACATGTAAATTATCCTACATATCTATGTTAATAAAAAAAATATATTTACCAAGATATTTGAAAGCATGAATTAAGTAAGAGTCCACATCGTTTTCACCATCATAAATTCTCTCAATCCCCTCCTAGCATGTTTATGCTCGACTCATCCCATTCTCAACGGCCCTTGTTTCGTCTCAAAATATTTTTTTATTAGGACGGTTTAAGATTGAAATTAAACTAGTTTTTTTGTTTAAATTTAAAAAAATTATTCTTCAAATTAATTTTTTGTAACGTTCTTGGATTATTATAGTGGGTTAATGTTAAAAATAAATTTTAAAAAATAAAAAAATATATTATTTTAATATTTTTTCAAATAAAAATTACTTTAACGAGTAATTTTTATCACAATAATGAAACACTCATAATATAAAAAATAATAAAAAATTATCTCAACAACTACTCCAAATCTGTCAAACCGCTAAAGCCACTAGCTTCAATATCCTGCAAATTAAGACGCGTGTGGGGATAGAACCATGAAGTCCTCCCTAGCATGATTTTCAGGGCAATCAATAAATGCTTCAGGACATTGAGCTCCTCCTCTTCAACTGCATATATTTTAACAAAACATCACGGCAACTCATCATCCTTCCATGGAACCGGAACATTTCCACCAGCCTTGTTACAAGCACGACGCATCTCTACCTCAAATTAACACCAAGACCTAAGCTACCATGCATGCTTCATAAAATGCAATGCCTAAATTTAACCCGTAGATTAGACCTTGAAGTTGAGAAGGGATGATTTAATGAGAAAGACCACGTCTTTGACGTTGGCCATCAAAATAACTAGTTTAATTTGTGATGTTCTCGAAGCAATAAAGCCACCAAACTAGCAAATCAGCGCACACACAAATTCAGTAATTACTAGACTACTAACGTTGTGCTCATCTTCAAAGCATCAACGTACGTCCCCATATAATTAATGGAGTTGCGCTTTTCAGGTGACCGTGGCATGGTGAATGGAACACAGTGATGTGAGCTCTAGGACTCCATCCGGCAGGAGTATAGTATGATGCTCTGTCAAAAACATGAAATGGCAACTAAATTTGCTTTAATTTGAGATATTTTCGAAGTAATAAAGCCGCCAAACAAGCAAATCAACTTTGTTTTGATAAAGACCGACAATCCATTGATTAATTGATGAAAGAAATTCAAATTATCATCACCAGTGTCCTCTCTACCCACCAACATGAACCCATTTTTGACACAAATTAATGGTGACATGGGCTGGGACCTTCTGATCAATGTTTTACACAAGGGACGGTGGTGCTGAGACTTGCTTTTGAAAGACATTGCACAGAGACCAGCATCAAGCCCCACCGCCCATGAACACCGCGAAGAATATTCACGAGAAGAGATATTTTGGCAACTTGTCTTTATTGCTTTAATAGGGGCAAAAATGGAGGGATGATGATTGATGGTACAGGAAAAAAAATCCTAGACATTTGGGCAGGCCCAGATGACTAGGATGTTAATTCCGTAGTTCCCTCCACACCAAATCCCTCTCTTCCCCAGACTTCCTCTTCCAAAAATGCATCTTTACACGGTCATCTTAAATTTTGTACGAGGATCTACTGGCTAGGAGTAAATATGCAAATATCCAACTACTGACAAGGAAAGAAGGGGAGAAATAGGCCGGCACAAAAAACAAAGTAGAAGGGAGAAAAAAATATCGAGAGAAAGAAACAGGAGTTTTGAGAACAACACCCCCAACTATATTATAAAGATATTCAACGATATTATAAAGATATTAACGAGAAAAATTTATAAATATTAAAAAAATATCAACAAAATATAAACGTCGTTCAAAGATGATAATTGACTCACATATCTAGCACATACACTATACACGCCAATAAAAAATCTATTAATAAATTAAGTCTGGCTTAAACAACTAGTGATCCTAGTTGTTTGAGTCAAAGCTCAAATGGCTAGAATTCTAAAAGGCCCTCTTCATTACTTAATTTTGACTCACTTTGGTTTATTCAATATAGCATTAGACACACATTTATGTATTTTTTTTCAAGCTTTCAAGAGCCGCTCGACAAATATTTTTTATGCAAAACATGCATCACAAACCAATGGTTGTTTTTTTACTCGGTCAATTACCAACTTCTTCATCAATTTCAATACCAATGTACACCATTCTTCACTCATCAATGTTGTAACACCCCGGACTTTCGAATGCAATTTTTCTCATTCCAACAATCATATATATAAAAATATCGGTAATTGTTTTTTGACACTATTGACTTTCCATTGCCATTGTCACTAACACCATTCATATTAATTTTAAATCAATTCTAGTAAACTTTATACTTTCAATTTCTAATAGAATTTTGGCAGAGTTCTGAGTACGATACTCTCAATGCTATTATAAAGATATTGACAAGAAGAATTCATAGATATTAAAAAACATAAACAACGTTCAAAGGTGACAATTGACTCACTTGTCTAAAATATGTATCATACACGCCAATAGAAAACTTACTGATCATTTGGGTCTGGCCTAAACAGCTAGCAATCATAGCTATTTGAGTCAAGCCCAAATGGCTACAATCCTAAAAGGCCTCTTTATCGCTTAATCATGATTCACTTTAGTTAGTCTAATGTAGCATAAAACACACATATCTATGTATTTTTTCAAGTTCTCAGGAGTCACTCACACAAATATTTTTTTGTGCAGAACATGCACCACAAACCAATGATTATTTTTTTTACTCAGTCAATTACCAACTTCTTAAGGATCAATATACCATGTATACCACTCTTCACTCCTCAATGTTATAACACTTTGGGACTTTCAAATGTGATTATCTTTATTCCAACAATCTTATATGTAACAATATGGGTTATGTTTTTTGATACTATTGACTTTCCATTACGCAGAGTTCTGAGTACGATACTTTCAATGCTATTATAAAGATATTGACAAGAAGAATTCATAGATATTAAAAAAACATAAGCACTGTTCAAAAGTGACAATTGACTCACTTGTCTAAAATATGTATCATACACGCCAATAGAAAACTTACTAGTCATTTGGGTCTGGCCTAAACAGCTAGCGATCATAGCTATTCGAGTCAGGCCCAAATGGCTAGAATCCTAAAAGGCTTCTTTATCGCTTAATCATGATTCACTTTGGTTAGTCCAATATAGCATAAAACACACATATCTATGTATTTTTTCAAGTTCTCAGGAGTCGCTCACACAAATATTTTTTTGTGCAGAACATGCACCACAAACCAATGTTTATTTTTTTTACTCAGTCAATTACCAACTTCTTCATCAATTTCAAGTAAGGATCAATATACTATGTATACCACTTTTCACTCCTTAATGTTATAACACTTTGAGACTTTCGAATGTGATTATCTTTATTCCAACAATCTTATATGTAATAATATGGGTTATGTTTTTTGATACTATTGACTTTCCATTACCATTTACACTAACACCGTTCATATTAATTTTAAATTCATTCTAGTAAACTTGATACTTTCAATTTCTAATAGAATTTTTGGCAGAGTTTGCTCTGTCTGGGTTCATAATCAGTTCTTCCATCAACCTATAGCACCTGCATAACAACCAATAGAATTTCAAATTCCCACAACACAATCTTTCTATTCTTGATGTTAGGCCTCAGGCCATCCAACCAGCTCATCATTATTTTAGGTAATGATATACATATTAATACCCATAAAACATACCATTATTCATTATGTATGTTAAACAATTACACATGGCTTTACTTTAGGAGGTAGTTACATTGCCAGAACTATTACAAATAACTATTTACATTACAGTTTGAATCCATTTGATTACAACACACCAAATGATAATTATACATTGTTTTTCTTTAGTGCTAAATAGATAACATGTTTAGATTTTAGTTGAAAAAGATTTACCATAAAGCTCCTGCAACCACAAAGCCAAAATAAATTATATGCTCTAAAACATATTATTACACTCAGTCAGTAGCTCCACAAGTAATAAATCAATACTTGACAATTTTTTATTTATCAAAGTCTTACATTACATGTAACCTCAATCGCACATGCAATTGATAATTTCTCCATTACATGCCTTAGTAAAATCTTCTTTTCTAGATCACTCTCACTTTTATTTATTGACTATTTAATCTTTTACAAGTATTTCATTTCATTTCATTTCCTAATTTTAGCCAGAAATTATGTGACATTCAAGAATCCACCTTGGAAATCTATTCCTTTTGACCCAACATCCAGCTTTGATTCTTGTAAAAATTTTTCTTACAACATCAATGTTTAAGATACGTTGTAGTTAGGGTAGATCCTTATATGACACTCATGTCATACCCGCACCGAGAACACAGGTATTTCATCATGCATCTTTCTACAATTCAAACATGATCAACATTTCACTTATCCAATTATACACATTGAACCATCAACCTTTATTTTAACCTATTTAATTTATACTAGAAACCTCCATAATTGTTCCATCTTCAATGATATTTCATGTATATATAATTGTTTGTGCATTAACAAACACACCCACTATTTTAGTTATTTATCATAACACATACATGTGTTCTTTCTTAACCACGAAGTTTATTTTCTTACTAAATCAGTTGTCACTATAACCCTTCTTTTACTAGTATCCGGGATTACCCTAACAACCCATCATCTTTCACTTTTAGGCTATTATATTGATTATCATCCCAATATACTTGAACTAATTTAATGATTCCCAAAATGCATCGCATCATACTGTTCATACAGTTTTCTATTATATCACGATATATAGTCAAAACAATAATCAAATACAACAGGAATACATGATTGTAACAACCTTAAAATGTACCACAATGTGTCACAAAATAGCCCTCAAGTCCACATGATATGGTGTAGACACCTCTTAAGAGATGCTATAATCAGATTTGAATGGTTTGCAACTTGACCTAACAAAAACCTGCTTTGGAGAACCAAAGTTATATGCAATGATTACTCTCACTCTACACCTATAAAAAGATGCAAACGAGTAGTATAAAATCATAATGAAGTTGATCAATCATTTGAAAAACTTATAAGTTTAATTAATTAAAAACTTAGTGTGGAAATCACTCAACCACAAAAAAAATAGTAAGAATGTCGATTTCTTTATTAAAAATAGTCTTCCCTGAAAAAGTCTCTATAAAAGAGTATTTATAATAGAATCATAAATCTAATATGATATCCCTAGTGAATATGGATAAACCTAACAAATGATAATAATCTAATGAACCTAAATTTAAATAAAGGCTTTAATATCTTTAAAATATCTAATAATAACTAAAAGATAAACAAAACAATAACCTAACTAATTTAAATAAGACTAAAGTTGTTTTTATAATTTGCTTGTATAATTAAAACACAACTTCAAAAGCATGGTTCTCTCTTGTCTTAATAAATTAGAAGGCTTTACATAGGGTTGTTTTGAGAATTTGGATGGTAAAACGCAAAAATCAACAAGGAAAGAGAAAGGAAAGAAAAACAAATTATTGATGTCAAACTAAATATCCTTTTACCACATGTGCTACCCATGATTGGAGGTGTCATCAGACGGCTTGAATGCCACTTTGAAAGCCACTATTTGGCCATCAAAAGCCCTCTCACATGCCTCCCAAATGGCTCAACCAAAACCGACGTGCTGACATGTTCTTAAATAATATTTATATTTATTAAATTAATAAATTACTCTTCAATCAACTTGGTTATGATAAAAAATTAGGATAAAAAAATAAATAATCCCCTTAGCACTAGTTTAGTAATTTATAATTTTAAGTGTAATTAATTATTTTACTATGTTTAAAAAAGTAAAATGATAGAAAAAAATACTTAGACACTAATTTAATACTTTTTTTGCTTTTAAGGCAATTAAATCATTTTAATATACTAAAAATACGAGGAGATCAATTCTACTGTTTGATCCAGGTAATTTATGTTTTGATATACAATGAAGTGAAAGATTGAACTCTTTTAATTTTTTTTAATTAACTTAAAAAGTGGATTATGACTATACCTGTGGTGCGGTGTGGTGGTGGTTAAAGAAAAAAAGTATGGTTAAAATAACGTAGGTTGTTAATATAAGAAATAAAGAAGGTAAGATTTTATTTAACATGAATTTTAACTTTTTACTTTGATTTACAATTTAAAATTTTTTCAAAAATAGCTTATAATAAAAACAAATTAAATTTATTTTAAGATGAAAATATATTTGTAAAAATAATTTAAAACAACCTTTTTAAACAAAAAAAAATGCATTTAAAGTTAAACCAAAATTTCAACTCAATTTTAAAAGAAAATTTTAATTTTAATAAAAAATTATTTCTAACCAGACATATTTATCCCTTAAGCGATATCAATCTCCCCTGTACATCCACACCTAGAAATCCCAACTCTCCCTTGCCCTCATCTCCATTGCAAAACCTGCACATACATCCAACTTTTGTAGCTGTCACAGTGCTGGCTTCGCCGATGTACCAAGGAGAAGATAGCAAGACATTTCGAAATCAATGTTTTTGGATTCCCCGCGAACCGCCAGTTGCGTGTGCTTTACAGTTACAAGTACCAAGGCAATGATAATCTTAATGGACTGAACCCACGTGGCATCCCGATTCCCACGTGTACTAATTTCTTCTTCTGCTTCTTCTTCTTCTTCTTCTCTCTGTTTTTTATTTTCACTTCAATCTCATCAAAACCTGCATACCCATCGTGAGTTGTTTCTCCCGTAAGCTTGTGTCCAAAACCTTGTTTTAATAAATTAGGGTTCTCTGCAAGCTTTAATCTAAGATTTGTTTAGGATTTTTAAACAAAATGAGCATTGATTCTTGACAAACACGGAAAGGAAAAATAGAAATCAAGATTGGTTTCATATAACTGGTGGTCAGAATTTTCTTTGTTATTGGAGATCCAAGTTTGGGTCAAGTGGATGGTGGCTAGGGTTTTTTAATTACAAGTTAATCCAGAAAATAATTGGATGTTTTTTATTGATTTTTTTGAAACTCAAGCTTCAGGACGTAAATTATAATGAACACTTTAAACTTTAGAAAGCCAAGTAGTTTTTTAAAATACAATGGGAAAATAAAAACGCAGTTAAACTACATATGTTTTTTGTAATTATTCCATTAATTTATAAAAATTATCCCGAACCTATTAAAATCCCTCACATTTTCCATCTGACTCGTTATTTCACCCAAGCCCCAGTTTCGCTGCGGGTTAGTTTTTTTTTTCCCCAAAAAAAAATAATTATATAGGTTTTTCCAATCTATTTTTTAATATACAAAATTCTAAGTATAATAAAAAAGTTTATATGATCATCTAATTAAATATATTAAAAAGTATTTGTGGAAAAAATGATAAAAAATTCATTAATAATAATTAAAAATCAAATTTGAAAAATCAAAAAATAAGTATAAATCAAAATCTAGCAGCATGATGTGTTTTTCCAAGGTAACCCATAGAAACCCCGGACAATCAAATTGATTTGTTTTATTTCAAGGACAAACTGACGGATGTGATCTAAAGAGAAACCCAAAAACAATTTAACATTCAGATGAGATAGCTTCATGACCATGGAGACCTCGTAAATTTGAGGATTCAAGCATCCAAGTACACACCATGAATCCAGAATTGACTTGGCAAGCCAAAAATATCTGAAAGAAGACAGTTACACATTCCACAACATAATGGAAGCAAAACCAAAAAACTCAGATGCTTGAAATCATTGAATATCTAAAAATTAACCCCAACAATCCAAATAACAACCAAAATTACCTTGAGCTATTGAAGAAATTCAGCACTGACATTACTCATGGACCAAGTTACAAAACACTTAAGCCACAACTGAGGGCTTTGAGGCAACAGATAGTCTAGATCTCTTCTTTGCCAAGCTCTCACTGCGGCGCTCACGCTGCTCCTTCAGCCTGGTGGCGAGAAGCTTCTGGTACTCTGCTGCCTCAGCCTTAGCCTTTGAGATTCTCTTCTTCTTGTCAGATATTCTTGCACGCTTCCTTTGCAAAGTAAGGGGAGTAACCAACCTTTGAATTTTGGGAGCTTTGCTAACCTTCTTGCCTGAAGATCCAGAAAAAAAGGTGCCTTGTTATTTTTGTTAAGGTAATGCTTAACTTTACCAGATCATGATCTAGTAATTAACTTTCCGAGTCCTTGTCAAATTCAAATAAAATAATAAATAAAGGAATAATGAGACAGCAACTGACCAGATTTGTTTGTAAATGTCCGGCGGTATGTGTTAACATATTTCCGAACATCATCCTCCTTAGAGAGGTTAAACAGTTTCCTGATCTTTGATGCCCTCTTTGGACCTCTCATCCTTGGCTTCTCAACATCTGTCAGGCCAGGAAGATCATTCTCACCCTTCTTCACGATGACCAAGTTCAAAACTGAGAGATCTTGACTAACAATGCATCCCCGAACAGACTTCCTTCTGCGCTCTCCATTTCTCCTGCCATATCCACGGAAGCAAGGGGTACCTGTTAATGAGCATTTTATATGAATTAGCTAAATCCTGCAAAAAAACAAATACCACACGCTTAGAAACACAAGCCAAGGTACAAATCCACAAACCTCTGTACAGCAAAAGACGAACACGGCCTGGAGTTAGAACTCCTTGCTTCATTGGGAAACCCTGCTTGTCACACCCTCCCATAATCTTAAATACATAACCTTTGAATTCCTGTATAATACAACCAGATGTGTTGACATAAGATAATAAAAAATACAACATAACTTAGAAACACTAGCTCAGCCAGTCAACTCCTGGCAAAAGCATACCTCACCCAGTGCATCTCCACTGACTTCTTGTGAGATCCTCTTGTCAAAGAATGCCCGCCTGCCATAAAAATAATAAAAGATTAAAAACTAAGAGGAAAGTTTTCCCATAAATCCACTAAGATGAAGAAAGTGAATTGATAATTGCCGGGGGATACTTATGCACAGACACACCAAGTAGGACTTCTAATACTTTGTGAAAATGGCTAAATTGTAAGAACAAAACCACATTAGTGGTCAGAACTGCTAAATAATTGTTTAGTATTTTTCGTGGAATTGGAATTAGAAGGATGAAAAATAGACTAAACTTACAGTTCCAGTGCATATATTCATCCTCAAGGTCTAGAAACTACATATCGACACTAAGATACATTTTGGATTACACTATATTCATCGTATTTCAGGATGCATTATGCTAAACTAAACCGCAGTTTTCCCCTAAAAAGAAATCTACGCAAACCTATGAGATCTGACCCCAAATGGAGAATCATAAAACCCAAAAATTTCATACGTTAAGTTCCTATTATGCACCTCATGAAAATCAACACTACTTTTTAGTTCCATGATGACCTAAAATGCAAACACACAATTAAGATATACCGATGTGCCCATTTAAAATTAAGAAGAGAAAAAAAAAAAAAAGGAATCAAACTTTCCCATACAAATACCAGCATCATATCTAACAAGCTCAATTTCGGTGACTTGAGCTCACAAATCACTTAAAATTCCAAAATCTCAAAACACACACCTATCTACACAAGACAGCAAAACCAATGAAATGCTAAAATGAGAGAACCGTACAATTTCTGGTCATCATCGATTTCAAGCTTCTTCTGGCACCCAGTAGTTGGATTTGCAATGTTAAACTGCCCATATAAAAAAACAAAAAACAAAAAACAAAAAACAATGAAAACAACAAGTCAGAAAACAAATAAAGGTTTTGCTAAAGAAAGAAAGACAGTAAAAGAGATTAAAAATTGAACCTTCATTTTGAATGGAGTCTCTCACTACACGGCACACAGGTTGTGTTAAGGAGAGAGTGTCTCTTCCTGCTCTATTAGGGTTTCTC
>Ga0325402_1006005_pt1 | contig 11438 bp, 9 predicted proteins | sample PopdelMetagenome_22_FD_207212 | JGI IMG/M metagenome (GOLD analysis project Ga0325402, IMG submission 207212) | Populus deltoides microbial communities from Bellville, Georgia, United States - Xylem-PdKOR-R3 | ecosystem: Host-associated > Plants > Phyllosphere > Stem > Wood/Secondary xylem...
AGGAGCCAAAATAAGGGTGTTGGCTGAGAGATCTCTCTCTAGTTTCTTTTTTTCAAAAGAAGGAAAGGTCGCCAATCTCTATCAAAGAAATAGGTTTTAGGTTTAGGTGTAAATCCTGAGAAAAAAATATAAAAAAGGCTGGATTAAATTAAAGGAAATGAGCCTAAACGCAAATAAGAATAATTATAGAGCATAAGTACTCCTCTTCTCACCAAAACCAGATCTGCAGATAACTTAAAGAAAGAAAAGAGGGAGTTTTCATATTCATTTTTACAAATCAAGAGAGAAACACCAAAATTTCAAAAACCCATCCAAGATTAAGGGTTATAGGTAGAATAAACACTGGTGGGAAAGGGATTAACAAGAGAAATTGAACAAGAAGAGAATATGGGAGGGCCGACTGTCATTAGTAAGAAAAAGAGGCATCGAAACCTTGATTCGTACCAGGTAAAGTATTCTAAACCTGCTCTTATGAGTCATTTCAAGTCGATTATGAATTGATGCCTGGATGTTAATTTATAGATTTGAATTCTTAGACTTGAATTGAGGAAAAAGTATGAATTGCTAAATTAAAGAACTTCATATGTTGTATGTAAATGGAAAGATTGATAAATCTAGACAGTTTCGTCTCTTGACTTTCAGAGAGATTTGGATGAAGGAATTAGGATCAGGTTCCTCATAGAAATTGTAGGTTTGGATGTTGGCTAACTAATGAAATTGGTCTTGCTCAATTTGGATTTATAGAACTCCAGCTATGGGTCACTAACCGAGACTGGGTCATGACAGACCCTATAGGGTAGTAGGACTGGGTCGTTGATGAGAAATTTCGATTGTCTTAGAGATAGAACTGGGTTCTCCTTCCTCAGAGAACTTGTAGCCTCATGTCTTAGCTTTCCAACAAGACTAATCTCGCTTGAATCAGAGTTCTATAACTCTAGATATAGTTAAAAATCTGAGGAGAGGTCGGAGAGTAACAGTTTAAAAAAATGAGACAATAACAGTTCAAAAAAATAAGATAGTAATAGTTCAATATCTAGACAGTAACAGTTCAAAAATGAGATAGTAACAATTCAGCATCGAGACAGTAATAGTTCAAAAAATAAGACATTAACATTTCAAAAACGAGACAGTAACAGTTCAAAAAAATGAGACAGTAACAGTTCAAAAATGAGACAGTAACAGTTCAATATCTAGACAGTAACATTTCAAAAATGAGACAGTAACAGTTCAATGTCTAGACAGTGACAATTCGAGATTTGAATAGAAACGGTTAAAATATATATATTGTAATAGCCCGGCCCAACATGCTGTATATTGTCCGCTTTGGGCCTTACCGCCCTCACGGTTTTGTTCCTGGTGACGCGAGCTCACTTCTAAGCCTGACGCCCCAAAACGCGTACAGCATGTTAGCACCAGCACTACTAATAAGGCTAGCAACACATCCCTCACCTGCCGATGTGGGATCTTACAATCCACTCCCCTTAAGGAGCCCAACAACCTCGTCAACACCACCGGACAGCTGGTGAGATCGGCTCTGATACCAAATGTAACAGCCTGGCCCAACATGCTGTATATTGTCCGCTTTGGGCCTTACCGCCCTCACAGTTTTGTTCCTAGTGACGCGAGCTCACTTCTGAGCCTGACGCCCCAAAACGCGTACAACATGTTAGCACCAGCACTACTAATAAGGCCAGCAACACATCCCTCACCCGCCGATGTGGGATCTTACATATATATAAGGAATGATAACTGTGGTTCGACAAAGAATGACAATATTAATGGGTGAAATGAGAAAAACGTAAAATATTAAGAAATGATTGAAAGAAAGACTTATTGGTTGTTGATATGATTATAATAAAACATATCCTTGGGTGAGGAAAATTTATGAGATAAACCTATGAATTGCAGGAGGGACCACAGGTGTGGTGCAACAGTAGCAGGGGAGCACGAGTAGAGCTTCTATTGCAGGTAGGTGTATCGCACCTATACTTCCTAGTCAATTCCATGATTTATTTATATTACCAATGTGAAATGTGAATTACTGAATGTATGTGTGTATTAAAGGTGAAAACTTGTTGTGTGAATTGCCAAATGATGAAATTATCACTGACAAAAGAAATATAAGAAGTGCGATTTCAGGTGTAAACTAGCATACATTTAGTATATGTTAGGATCCCAGGTAAGGGGATCGCCACGATTGGACTAGCATACATTTAGTGTATGTTAGGATCCCGGGTAAGGGGATCACCATGTATTGGCTAGCATACATTTAGTGTATGTTAGGATCCCGGGTAAGGGGATCACCTTGCATCGACTCCTATGCGGTGATGATGATGATACCAGTGAAATTGGTATCGGTATTGTGATAAGCAAGAATAATCATGGTTGATCTCATAAAGTCTAGAATGAAGGTTGAAAGTGGCAGAGGGAACAATTATTAATAGTTGAATAAGGAAGAGATTCTAATAAAAATGAGAAGGGAGAAACGAATGAACTATTAATGCTTTTTACCCTATTGGAATTGTTAGATATTCCTGTTGTTATATTTATTGTAATATTCACCTTTCAATAATATGTATTTTGTTTCAGGATCATCGCATGCATGACAGGAGTAGACCCTAGCTTATGTTCCCTTCTTGTAATCTAGGTTCTAGGGAGTATACCCTTGTATTTTGTAAACATAAAAATGTTTGTATAACTTAATTTGTATAATTAATGTTAAACTTGATTGAATGAATTTAACCTTGTAGTTCATATAACCATATTTCATGTCTATGTATTTATATTTATTTATTTTTATCCATCCATAATGATATTTGTTATATAATCCATATCATAAATATTGTGGTTGATAGGTGTGAGTATAACTCTGAAATTGAAACCCAGGATGATTGGGTCGATAATTAAGTTATGAGATGCGAGCTATTAAAAGTGCAAATAGATTCCATGTCAATAACTTGGGATCTTCTGGTATAGGGGGGACTCCGTCGAAATGTCGATAGATTTTAATACGAAGACCATGTATATATATATATATATATACACAAAAAAAGAATTTATTACTCTGTTTTTCGATTGGCATGAGATTGTCGTTTTATCCCGGAATGGGGGATGTTACATTAGGTATTCCCCCTTTTTTTCTTTTGTTCTCCCCCCCTTTTTGTCTGTTGTATACTTATATTTATAGGTAAAATGTTGCTCCAAACTAGTCCCTTAAATTTTTCCTTTTTTTTTGCAAATTTTGATTTTTCTTCTTTTTTTTGTATTTTGATTAAAAAAACAAGCAATATCAACGTCGCCTCCATAAGAAAAATCAATAATTTTAAAAACAACGCGTTAAAAGTTGAACGCGTTTAAATTCTTTTGAGATGACGTTGAAAATGCTAAGAACGATGCAAATATATCAAGAATGCATTTTTTTGGGGGTTTCATTGTTTTTTTGCTGTTTTTGGTTTTTTTCAAAAAATTATCCAAACATTAGGTCAAAAATTGAGGAGCAACAGATGCCCCCTCTTTACAATGCTTACGAAGCAAAACTTCCTTAATGTTTTGTATAGTAAGCTTGTAAAGAAAACAAAAGGTCTTCCTGGCTTGCTGAGTGATCCACTCATCCAAAGACTTCGCTTTTTAAAAGAAAATGGTCTAATTTCATGGGCGACCTGCCCACAAATACTCGTTTTGGTCTATTTTCAAGGGCGACTAGCCCACACACACTCACACTAGTATATTTTCAGGGGCGACCTCAACACACTTACACTAGTATATTTACAGGGGCGACCTGCCCACTCACACTCACACTGGGATATTTTTAGGGATGACCTGCCCCCACACACTTACCCTGGTCTATTTTCACGGGCAACCTGCCCACACATACTCACTCTGGTCTATTATCACAGGCGACTTGCCCTCACACACTCACACTAGTCTATTTTCAGGGGTGATCAACCCACACACACTCACACTAGTCTATTTTCACGGGCAACCAGCCTAAACATACTTACACTAGTCTATTTTCACGGGCGACCTGCCCATACACACCTACCCTGCTCTATTTTCACGGGCGACCTACCCACACATACTCATACAGGTCTATTTTCACGGGTGACCTGCCCTTTTGATTGAGTTAACCTGAGATTCCATCTGTCGATCTCCTTTAACCAGAACCAAATCGGTGTGTAGCTCGGCCAACCTGAAATCCTATCCGGCGATTCCCTTTAACCAAAGCTAAATTCTGTGTATGTCTGAAATCCCATCTTACAATTCCTTTTAACCAAAGCTAAACTCTATGTGTGGTTAGGTTAACCTGAGATCCCATTTGGCGATCTCCTTTAACTAGAACCAATATAAAAATGTGAAGTGATCTCATTGTAATGGGTGACCTACCCAGGTGGAAGATATGAAGTGGTCTCATTATAATGGGTGACCTACCCAAATGGAAGATGGTCTTATTGTAATGGGTGACCTACTCACATAGAAAATGGTCTCATTGTAATGGGTGACCTACCTAGATGGAAAATGGTCTCATTGTAATGGGTGACCTACTCAAATGAAAAACAAAAAACGATCTCATTATAATAGGTGACCTACCTAAATGATAGAATGTGACTTACCTGCAAAAAGACTTGGCTAGAGAAGTCCTGAAGGGATGACAAGGTTGGGCTAGAAAACTTGGTGTTTCCTGATTGCAGGGTTGACCTGAAGACTCTTCTTGATGGCAGGGTTGATCTCATCTTCTTCCCGTTCCAGGGTCAAAACTATGATTTCTTTGTTATCATCAACTTAATGATTCTTTCTTTGTCCACAATCTTGCTAGATTTCATTGAGGATTTTCTTGTAACAAATCAAAAATATATGTGCAATGCTTTGAGGTTAGATGACATGCATGTATCTTTACTTAATTTGAAATATAGGTCCCCCCTCTTTGATGTCCCATCGTCATAGGGTGCCTTTGTTTGCATTCCAAAGCCCTCTTTGTTCTTTTGATTCACTGGCTTATTTATGTGCTAGCCTTCCACTCATGATACGAGTGCAGTGCCCATCTTGGGTTATCCACTTCTCTTGTTGTTATCAAGCTTGACCATGCCCCCAAGTGTGGTGGTGCTTGATTCATCATGAAAGAGTTGAACCAATCATTCATCTCCTGGATTCTCTCGAGAATCGTTTTTTGATTAGCTGTATGCCTCCTGCCAATGTCCATCAAGAGGTTGTTTAGCGTTGACCTCACCTTAGATTGTTAATTAGCCATAGACTTGCCTCCAGTTGAAACAATACTCTTCAAGTATATGTTATCATCAGCCTTTATAGAACTATCAAGTCGTTTAGACATACATCTCATAGCTTGCAGTAAAAGGCTCATCGTTGTATGCTTAATGTTTTTCTCAATAATTTCTTCTCGGCCCATCTAATCAGATCATGAAAAGAAATGCATTGGAATTATCAATGATGTTCAATTTATCACCCATATTCATATGGTGAAGTGCGCCTTCGAGCTTCAAAATAGATGGTCTCACAGTCAGTCTTGGTAGGTGCATCCTTTGAACATTCATTCAAATGCAATTGTGTGATGGCGTATGTCGGGTGTCATGGCCATGTTTTCAGGGGGTAAACCTAAGATGACATATGATGTTGTTCCTCAAGTGCAATGTTGTTTCCAATTGCTGTTGGAGTTCACTAGATCATGGAATGTTTTTAAACAACATTGCCCCCAGTTGATCTGAACATGTTCGTTCTTCTGTCCATAACCAAGTGGCTTTTGTGATCACCAGGATTGACTTTGATGGACTTCGCCAACTCATCCTTTGATTCTTTCTTTGCCCCCAATTTGTCTAAATACTGTTAGTTTTCCTTCTCAAATCCATTGTATTGCCCTAGGTGGTCAACGTTTCAAAGAGTGTCGAGAAGTGTTGATGTCATTCTTGTGAAGGATTTTGCAAATTCGACCGATGTTCTTGTTTGACAACATTTCTTGTTTAGGGATCAAATCTCATATATATTCAAAGTCTAATTATTGAAATGAAATTAGAGATGTTGGTTTTTTGAAGGTATTCATAAATCAAGCTTCTTTGGTCAAAGACCCAACACACGTGACACGATCAAAAAGTTGATGTCTTATCCCAAGTGTAGGAGTGTCGAAGTAATAAAAAACCCGGCAAGACTGGGGTCGAACCACATGGAGGTTAACTATATAAATTATAAATAATAATGATGATGATGATGATGATGATGATGATGACTTTGAGATGTTCAATGTGAAGATTAAACAATGATAAAAACATTTGTCAAGGTTAAAGGATCCACTAATGGTATTTCAAATAAGTATAGTATAAACTCTTTTTAGTACTTGACTAGAAATCACACACAAAGGAGGTTCCACTCGGATTATAAATTGTTAACATGATTACATTAATTATCTTATTTGAGTAATGCCAATACTTGTAAATATTATCAGGTATCCATGGTGATAACTTATGTTAACAACAAATCAAGTTCCTTTCATAGCATAGGTGTCGGTTATACCATACAGTTGGACTATGAAAAGTATTTGTTGTACCAAGAGTTGTTCAACACAAATCTAGATTAACCATTTAACAAGCAAGGTATTAAGAGTGAGTAAGATAATAAATATAAAACATATTAGTATCACACATTAAAGTCCATGTTGAGTTTATACTATACTTATTCTTACACCATTAGCATAACCTTTTCACCTTAACATAATAAACTTATCTGAACATTATGAATAAGAGAAACATAAATAAACAAGAGGAGAACATGATTATATAAGTATAATAAAGGAAATGAAAGGCATAAACAAGAGATTAATGAAAACAAAACTTAAGCATTACAAAAATATAAAGAGAGAGAGCAAGAACATGATCTTGATTTGAAAACCAAGATGCCTAAGTGCACGACAAATGCCTTTTTTATAGGCCAAAATTCAGAATTATTGATTTGATGACTAATTGTTGAGTGGGTGGCCACCTCTTGACCTGGTAACCATCCTTATCTTCTTGTTTGCAGAAAACGTCATTGCTAACATCAGAATTGGAATAGATAGTCTTCATGAAAGTTCTAGGGTATTGTCTCAACTTTCCAAAAAAACAAGAATGAGGTCATTTTGACTTATAGAACTCGAGATATGGGCTGAATACTGAACAATATCTGGGTTGCAGGACAGATTCTAACTTCTCCATTGTTGCTACAATTTGAACTTGAAAACGGTTATTTTGAATCTTAGACTCTCATGAAAGTTTTAGGCTTATGTGTTAGCTTTCTATCCATATAAACTAGACCTAAATCCAAGTTCTACAGCTCCAGTTATGATCCAATAACTGAATGGTGTTCTAATTTGAATTCAACCAGCATCTCTTTTCTGATCTTAGCCCTCTCTTTGTCTTCTCGATTTCAGTGGTTAAACTCATTAATCAATCATTTGATTTATGTGATAGGCTTGCATTTAAAATGAACATTTACCATATATTAAAGGTATCTTATATTATCAAACTTGTTATTATAAAATATGCTCTAGTTAAGGAGTTATTGATATTTCAAGTGCAAAACAATGATATAAAACCTTGATAAAAATGCACTTTTAAATACTAATCACACCTCCCAACCAGCTTATTATTAGTCCCTAGTAATCAAAGCGTTAAAATAGAAAAACAATTTGCAAGTTCCACAAAGTAAGACATTCATCATACAACTTCCATTAATCTATTCAAATAAACAAACTCTTATTAAATTTATATATCTGTTGCATATTTTTGAAACAAGATATTAATAAACCTTCTTTTTATGTGCTCAATGTATGAAAACATAGATGATGGAGCTTTTATTGGAAGAAAACAATATTATGTTCTAATGTTTTTCTAAGGTTAACTTCCTTGGGTTGAGATTATTATCTTTTTTTTTCTTTTCTTTTTTTTTAAATATATATACATATAACTTAAAACACAATGCATTTTTAACCCATGTAACGAGCTTTCGGCTAATGACTCCCAGACTAGTTGGTCTTAGGGCATTAGGTGTTGAGACACCCCTACGAGCTTTGTAACTCGGGTTACAGATACTGATACGTAGATAATGTAATGTTTGATTCCCTTAAACTTTTTTTCTTAACCCATGTAACAAGCACTGGGTCAATAGCTCCCAAGTCAGTTGACTTTAGGGTATTAGGTGTTAAAACACCCCTTCGGGCTTAATTGCTTAGGTTAGGGAGGCTACGAAACCAAACTTATCTATGTTTTTATTATCATCAATATTTTTTTTTGCAAACTATATACTATCCCTTTCCCATAGTTGTTACTTTTAACAAAAGAACATAAATAATGTAATAATTCAATATGCAGCCCACAATCATATGTTAAAGTGTGTGTGTGTGAAAATGAAGGTTTAATAATACTTGTTAAATAAGTATATGAGCAGAATCAAGTGATAACAATGCGAGAGTTTGTAAACCTGAATATTTCAAGAAGTATTCTGATAGACTTTGATAAGAATATTTACTAAGATGCGTCTCAAGAGTCAATAAAATTCCTCCTTACTCTGCCATTCTAATAACAGTTTTGTCAAATAGTTTTAATAATAGCAAAAACAGTTAGTAAGCTAGTTTTTTTTTTAATGTCAACTACTATCCTCCCCCCCAACCAAAACGAGACATTGTCCTTAATGTTATAAGGTAGAAAGATATAGTATAGAAGACATTACTTCAAACAGCGAACACTGATAAACCTGAAATACATTTAAACAAATATAAGAAATAACAAAACAAAATAATATGCTATTAATAAAACTAATAGACACAAGGTTTCATAAACGAGGGCTCAAATCCAATCTATGCTTTTTACGGCTTTCCATAGTTGACCAATTTATGCGATTCATGGAGGGATCAATTACAAGGATGAAAGATTGTAGTTGGTCAATCAATTGTTCAACAGTAGCAGTAGAGATTATGATTTGTTGTGCGGAAGATATTAGAAATTCCTGTTCCACAACTTGATCAAGAAAAGACAACAAGTTATCATAAAACCATTAACATTTAACAAACTTATAGGTTTATGGTGAATGTGCAGTTGGGCCCAAGAGGAAATATGAAAGATCTCTTCCAATGTGCCTAGACCACCTGGTAAGGCAATGAAGGCGTCAGCATGGTTAAACATTGTATACAGTCGATCAGACATTATGGAGACCTGTAGTTCCTCTCCAATTGTTTTTTCCAATTATATCCCTTTTTGCTAAAGCTTTGGGGACGACCCCCAAAACTTAACTGCCTTCTAAAAATGCAGTTATTGACACATCCCTCATTAACCCAAGGCTGTCTCCCCCCATACACTATTGAATAAAACTTGAACATTACAAAATACAAAGAAAGAGAGTGATCTTGATCTGAAAACCAAGATGCCTAAATGCATGGAAAATGCTTCCTTTTATAGGCCAAAATTCAAAACTATTGATTTGATGACTAATTGTTGAGTGGGTGGCCACCTCTTGACTTGGTAACCATCATTATCTTCTTGTCTGCAGAAAACTTCGTTGCTAACATCAGAATTGGAATAGATAGTCTCCATGAAAGTTCTGGGGTATTGTCTCAGCTTTCCAACAAAACAAGAATGAGGTCATTTGGACTTCTAGAACTCAAGATATGGGTTGAACATTGAACAGTATCTGGGTTGCAAGACAAATTTCGACTTCTCTGTTGTTGCTACAATTTGAACTTGAAAACGCTCCTTTTGAATCTTGGACTCTTTATGAACTTGAAAATGCTCCTTTTGAATCTTGGACTCTTTATGTTAGTTTTAGGCCCATGTCTTAGTTTTCTATTCATATAAACCAGACCTAACTCCAAGTTCTACAGCTCCAGTTATGATCTAATAACTGAATGGTGTTCTAATTTGAATTCAACCAGCATCTCTTTTCTGAGCTTGACCCTCTCTTTGTCTTCTCAATTTTAGTGGTTACACTCATTAATCAATCATTTGATTTATGTGATAGGCCTGTATTTAAAATGAACATTTACCATAAATTAAAGGTATCTTATATTATCAAATTTGTTATTATAAAATATGCTCTAGTTAAGGAGTTAATGATACTTCAAGTGCAAAACAATGATATAAAACCTTGATAAAAATGCACTTTTAAGTACTAATCAACACATCACTCAATACATGCAATCCTTTGATTGTCTTGTATTTTGAAAACACAAATGACCCATTATAAGATTAAAATGATTTTTTTCCATGGTTCTTTGTGTCAGTTTTAATCTTTGATCTTGGGTGTGTCATTTTATGGTCTATGAATAAGGTTACCTTTGGTGAATTTTAAGAAACAAGATGCTCAAGTCAAAACTTGAGGCTTTATCAAGAGAGATTGTTTCTTTTTCTTAGTACTAATTTTATCAGCATGCATAATAATCAGTAGCTTGATTCTTGAAGTCACGACCCTTATGGAACAACTCTTCAAGTTTTGAGATCGTCATTTATCGGTTCCTAATGCAAATCCAACTTTTTCATTGATGAATAACTAATCTAATATTTTTTAAGACAATAAAGGCTTTATCATAGACATATCAAAAGACATGAAGCTCAATTTTTTTTTATTTTTTTATCTTTTGGTATTTGTTGTGTCTTTCTTCAATTGAAACCTTTTTTGCCCCTCTTAGAATTGATAGGCATTCTCTTTCTGATTTTTGAATCGGTAGCAACACAATTTTGTTTGCCTATTTCTAACTCAGTTTTTGTTGCCGATTTCCGATTCGATAGTTACATAGTTTTCGCTGCCGATTTCTGAATCGGCAACAACTAAGTCTAATTAAAAGTTTAGGAAACAAACTAGACTGTCTTAAGGAGGTAAAAGGGAGGGGTAAAACCAGTTTTGGACAGACCAAAACAGGAACAAGAATACATCTAAACCAACCCCAAACACCCCACCTCATTTAATGCGGAGTATGAATGCAAGGAGAGAGAGAGAGAGAGAAGGTGACCCTTCCTCTTTCCAAAGCTATCTGTAGTAGCTGCATGTTGCTCTTCTTTTCCTCCTTCCCAATGAAAACCTAAACCAAACCAGTAGAGCATGCCTTGTGAACGTGTGAGGGAGAGTTGAGATCTTAAGAGAAGATTGGACAACTACCTAGAGGGAAGGAAAAAAAGGCTAGAAAATGTGAGGGAAAGAAGAAGGAGGAGAACCAGAACATCTAACAAAGAAAAATGCATAAAATGGAAAGAACAAATCATGGTAAAGGGTCGGCCTTAGCTATGGGGTTGGACAACATGCATGTGTGTGTTTTGCTGGGATTTGATAAAGATTATATGCTGGAATCGATGGTTTTAATGTGTGTGTTATGCTAGAATTTGATGAAAGATTATGTGCTGGAATTGATTATTGCATGTGTGTATTCTGCTAAATTTAGTGACAATTTATGTGTTGGGATTGATTATTGCATG
>Ga0325402_1006008_pt1 | contig 11437 bp, 8 predicted proteins | sample PopdelMetagenome_22_FD_207212 | JGI IMG/M metagenome (GOLD analysis project Ga0325402, IMG submission 207212) | Populus deltoides microbial communities from Bellville, Georgia, United States - Xylem-PdKOR-R3 | ecosystem: Host-associated > Plants > Phyllosphere > Stem > Wood/Secondary xylem...
CCATACATCATGAAACTTGATTATGCCAGATGCTATACCAACTGGGTGCCAGAAAGGTTGTCTTTCATGGGCTTGGCCCTCTTGGCTGCATTCCTTCTCAGAGGGTGAAATCAAAGACAGGTCGATGCTTAAAGAGAGTAAATGAGTATGTGTTAGAATTCAACTCCAGAGTTAAGAAGCTGATCGCCACTCTAAACCAACGATTCCCAAATGCAAAACTAATATTTGCAGATACGTACGGAGATGTTTTGGACTTGATTGATAATCCCACTGCTTATGGCAAGTTTCAACCATCTTTTAATCATTTATCCTACAGATACTTGAACTAGCTCTTTCCCCTGAGCAATTCTTGTTTTATTTTTCAGGCTTCAAGATCTCCAACACTTCATGCTGCAACGTGGATACCACCATAGGTGGTTTATGCTTGCCTAACTCAAAACTATGCAGCAACCGGAAGGACTACGTGTTCTGGGATGCATTCCATCCTTCTGATGCAGCAAATGCAATACTAGCAGAAAAGTTCTTTTCCACCCTGTTCTCAGGCCCGCCATCTGTGGCACCAACACCTTCTCATTGATTTATACCTCTGAGAACACCAAAGTTGAATCCATGGAGCTGCGGCAATCCCTGTAAAGCGAACAAGGGCTCACACATCTATCCTTGTTACGTTTTTTTGATGAAGAGACAAACACTATATTCCATACAAATGCTTGTACGAATGATTTCCATTGAGAGAAAATGTACTTCTGAGAACTAATTCCAATAAAAAATTTTGTTTGAATAGTAATATAATGTATGTTACTTTTTATAAAAATATTTTTAAATTAAAAATATATCAAAATTATTTTTTTTACTTTTTATATTAATATATCAAAACCATATATTGTCCATTTATAAATAAAAACCTCAAGATACCTAAGAAATAATTTGATGCTTGGAGATGTTACTTAGTTTTGTAAAATAAAATTTAATATTATTAGTTTATAATAATTAAAGTTGTGAGATCAAATTCAAGACATTGAAAATTGGATTGTGCGGCCAAGACAAATATTTTTGTCCTTTTTTTTCCAGTATTTATCTTTTCTTCTTGTTTTTTTTTTTTTTTTAATTCGGCCCTCGCAGTTTCTTTAATTATGGACTTCATAAATTATTTTGAGTGGCAAAGTATAAGAATCTCGCGTAATGTCAGGGAAAAAATCTGGTATTCGGTTGACACTAGTTTGTGAAAAATATGTTCGAATTATGTTAATTTAGAGCATTTAGAAATTTAAGGACCAAATTAGATTCCAAATCAAATATGAGGGGATATAGCTAACAAGTAGTGTAAGTTTGTCTGGCAAATGCAGTGGCATAATTTTTATATTAAAATTAAATCCATGCACATGAAAATAAATTCCAAAACTCACATTTCAACATTTACAGTAGTTTACTTTTTAAAGCATTTATTCGTTTAAAAAATATATTTTTTTTATTTTTTAAAATTTATTTTTAATATCTAAACATCAAATTAATCTAAAAACATAAAATAAAAAAATAATTTTAAAAACTAAAAAATAATATTAAAAAATTCGTTGGTTGAGGAACAAAAAACACATCACAAGAATCGATTGCTCTCAGTTAAAGGCCAAAGGTGTCCACACGAGAGAACTCAAGAGGAAGGGCAATCCTATCTTTGTTTAAGCCAAAGAGAAACTTGTTTGTAATCCTTGACAGAAGCCTTCTTCTTTCCTCTATGGAAGAGAGATCGCAAGACAACCTCCACTCTCATAGAAAAGAGAATCACTAAGCACCCATCAAAGAGAACAAGCAGTATACTTCTTTGGGTTAAACAAAAGGAAATTTATTTAGAATCCCCAAACCTCTCAAGCCTCTTTCTTTCAGTGTGGTTAAAGCAAAATCAATCATCATTGAGCAATCTTCAAATATCATACCACAAAAATGATAAAATCAATCAAATTAAACAAAAGGGTATTTGATTAAAAAAAAAAAAAAGGAACAAGATCTTCAATGCCCAAGTCTACATCTTTCCCACATTAGACAGCAAAAAGCATAAAAACAACGAAAATAAACAAAAGGGTAATGGGAGATATGGTGAAAAACACAGCCATTAAACCCAAAAACCTCTATAACTTCTCAATCTTTCACATATTGAGTAAGACAAATGGTAAAAAAATCATATTAAGAAAAAGGGTAGGCAGGGGATTTAAAAATAAAAAGCGGGACTCGGGAGAAAAAGCCAGGATTCATACGAGGATTTTGAGATCTGCTTGTCCAATAAGTACCATTTGGTATTCTATGAGATATAATTAAATCGCATAGAATCATAGTTAAGATGCTTTAGTAAACTGAAAATGAACAAAAAGCTTAGAGAGATTAGACGAAGGATAGAGGAAAAAAGATGATATTTACGCTTGCAGGGAAAGATGAGGAATTAGGATATCGGTGGCTGCGGAGAGATTACAGTATATTTATAGTGAAAGCAATTAGGGATTTGTATTCTACCGAACGCACCGTTTTTCTTTTTTATTCATTAAGGGTGTTTTTGACAGTGAATTAAAATGATTTTTATTTATAAATATATTAAAATAATATTTATTTTTATTTTTATTTGTTAGAAATTTATTTTTAATATTTGAAAATAAATATTTATCATATATATATTTGAAAAAATCATATTTTTTCCTTTTCCAGTGAAGTTAAATTATCTCAAACACACAATTAATCATTAAAGGGTGAATTACTCATTCATAATTTTATTGATAATGAAGTTTTCATTATATGCTAATTTTTTAACGGTATTTTCTAAACTAATATTAAATACTTGATAAAGGAGAATATTTGTAATTAAATTTTCACCTTTCCTTTGGTTTGATTTTTTTTAATTCAAATTTTCTTTTTTTTTTCTTTGTTTTTCAAACAATGATTTTATCAATCAATGGTGGTCGACATGTATAAAGGCAATAAGAATGAATATTTTGGTTTCGGTTTTTATTTAAAAATATAACTAAATTAATTTTTTTAATTAAAAATAAAAATTAAATTGAAACCAATTAATTTAGTTCGGTTCAGTTAATTAAAGTAAAAAACCTGAAAAAACCAAACCAGCGCAGCCATCATTTTTGTCTCCAACAAACCAAAGACACACCAACCCATCATCTTCCAAAAGACCAGCCAAGGATTTCGAACAGCTGTTGACGGTCAGGGGTTTGGAACCTTCTCTTGTCTCAGGTCGATAAATCTTCTCAATTGAAAGATCCCGGATTATATACACATTTTAATTGAACATACATCAAGTGCCAAAGTCACTAAATCCATTTTATTTTGGGAACATCACATCTAGTGCCAAAGTCACTAAATGGAAAGTCTTTAGTGTCTGATTCAAGACTGCCTTGGGAAGCTGATCAGTGAATGCCGAGTCCATGGCTAATGGTGTTTATACCGGCGAAGTGGAAGTGAAAGAATTGAAGACATTTGTGGCTAGGTGGCATAGAAGATCAGTTTGATATTGGGATTCATTGATTCTCTGATTCGCAAATCCTTGCCAAATTGTCCATGCATCTAATTTCCCACAAGTCGAAGCTTAAGTTGGGAGATCCAATCTCGAATGGAGGTTTTCGGGTCTGAGACTTTCCCTTGTGACAAGAAAAGTTTGGAGTTGCAGATCAATTAACTACATTCTGCCATATCAACTAGAATTTCCACCGAAAACAGGTTTGCTAACAAGAGCTGGTGGTTAATTATACCCAGAAGGATATCACATCTTTGCATTATAAAGAACAGTAATCCAGTTGATGCCAAACTAAATTCTGGCTCTTCTCCAGTTTCTTTTGTACAAAAATTCAATGCCCAATTCCCCTACGCCTAAACCTCCTCCAAGAGAAAGGAAAACACTTCCACCTAGTAGAATAAACTGTCACAAAATTTTTAGGGTTGCAAAACATTTCAGCACATACCAGTTTACAAGAAAACTATGCTACAGATGAGAACTCTGAGAAGCAAGAAGCTCATAGAACCGAGGTTATACAGATTTTGGGCAGGAGGAGCTGAGCTCGTAGAATTCATTGATGGAGCTGTAATGTTTCCAAAACCGTTTATCTTGCCGGTGCTGCAAGCAAGGATCAATTAAACATATTAGAAATAAGGGCTTTTCATCATAGAAACTGACTTACAAGCATCGCTGATTGATTATCTCATGCTTGTAAACGAAGAAAAAGGGTATTCAAATGTTAGTGACTGAAACAAAGGCAGGACTGGTTATTTAGCATACCTTCCTGGGAATAAACAGGTACCATGACCTGCCATTAAATCAAATAGTGCATTAGAACTTCAGAAATGGTTTTTTCGTGCCGCATGACACAGCCAATAAAAAAAAATAGAAACAGAAACAAACACACATAAAAGAACAAATGTTGAATATTAAAGGAAGCAGAATCTTACTCGGGTTTGTAGTGGTGATAGCAGCCACGCCATTGAAGTCACATGTCCCAGGAGCCTTCCCCATCCGACTATAGTAACTGTTAAATGCGTAAGTAGCATGTGCAATCACATTGTCTGGTTCGTAACATGGCTCTCCCTGCAATATAGCACTGCAATTAACCTTGCCAGGTCCACAAGCCCAATCCAAAGCAGCTTGCAGCATCTTTGGGTCAGCGCCTTCCTTTGCAGTGCAGTAAGTTTGGTTCGTAGTGTCATTAGCTAGCACTAAGCCAGCCCCAGTCAGATGCAATATGTAAATAGGCTCCCCATTTGCGTTAAACAATCCCCAGTTCTTCTCTGAGACCGGCCCGGGTTTCAAATCTTCATTATACAGCTCATAAATGTATGTACTAACAGCAATTCCAGGGTGATTGGGGGTTCCAGTTTTGTTCAGCACATGCCTAATCAAATTACTGTTGTAAGTGTTGGCATTATCTAGAGTTGCATCCGGCTCATTAGTATCACCTTTAGATGGCCAGCCAGATTCAGTTACCATGACAGGGATGTTAGTGAAGTTCAGAAAATTCATGGCGAAGTATGCAGCATCAACCATGGCATCAAAGACATTAGAATAGTGAACAAGTGTGTTAGCATCAACAGCTTCCTTGGTTGGAGCAAGAGGCTTCATGAGTGCATAATCTAATGGAATCACACCATTTGATTGCATATAGTCATAGTAAGGGTATATATTGAGCATCAAGTGTGACCCTGTAGACTGCAAGAAATTGAGCATGGGAATCAAAACAGGATTCCATGAGCGGTTAAAGAAGGCTTGGGATGGTGGGAAGGAATCGAGGATAATAGATGAAGAAAGGGGTGTTGAAACTTTGATTTGGCGATCTAGATTGGATGCAACAAGGGCTGATTGAATGTACTTCATGGCATTGACAAGGACTGGCGCTGCATTGGGTATGGTGGTGAAAACCTCAGAACCTACACAAATGGCCGTGATGTTTGTAGCTGGGTAATGAGCTACAATATTATGCGAAACCCAATTAGCAGCAGTTGAATTCGATTGACCAATTCCTAGAAGCTGTTCATTGGGAACAGAGACCATGACCTGAATGCCTGTATTTGCAAGTGCAACTAGCATGCCACGGTCAGCATCATAGAGCCGGACATGCCAGATTTGCTGAGCCTTGAGGAGGGCTACTACTTGAGTTGGGTGAGGCATGTCAGAAAGGTCTGTTCCTATGTTAACACCAATGAATGCTTCTGCAATAAACACAAAGCAAACATTGTAATATTGCATCTGTGTCAGAAATGTATCACCAACATGTGGAAAAATGCCATTATGCAAATGCAAGTGCCACTTGAGGGAATAACTGTGCAATAAAAGTTCACAAACCACTAGTTCAGATGATTCAGTAAAGAAAACACAAGCTATCGAGAAGGGGACAGATAAAGTACAATTCAATTAACTACCCCATGCTTAGCTTTTTTCTAAGGAAAGAGGATCATGACCACCTAAGACACGCGAGAACAACGAGTCCATTGTCGCCTATAAGGGCAGCAGCTTCCTCTAACCAGGAAGGAAAGGCATCTCGTGAAGAACATTCTTTTGATTTGGAGGGTCTGAAGTTGGATTAACTCATAATAGGAGATATTTCCTAACCATGCCAAGGCAGCTAACTCTTCAATCTCAGTATGGGCGAACAAATATACTACTCGATTCAAGGTATGCCACGAATTTCATTAGAATAAGAGAAACTTCTAAAGATGGCCCCAGAACAAAGTTAGATTGACAACATATAAATTAAAATGCACCTTGTGATTTGGCCAATTTGAACATCTAGTGATAGTTGTTCGTTACTTGAAGCTCAAGTGAATTGTTTTTTTCTCAATAAGTAATGTCCTTTAACTCTGTTCGCAACATGAACATGGCAAAACCTTTTCCCTTGTGGTGCTAGAAAGACGTTGAAAATTGCATCGCACCAACTGTTGTTCGTTTCTTGATGCTCAAGTGGATTGTGTTTTTCTCAATCAGTAATGTCCTTTAACTCTGTTTTCAACATGAACATGGCAATCCCTTTTTCCTTGTGTTGGTAGAAACACATTGAAAATTGTATCCTTATCACTAAGAGGAAACAGTATAAAGACAATAGTTGGTGCTTTTTAGGATCACCAATTTTTCCTCGACCTTATAGAAATATATGTAGTGCCCAGACATAATCATACCCTATCAGACGACCCTATTAGACAATGTTCAAGGAGCAAAACACAAGTCACTCAAGTATAATACTAAACTTCTATAACTGAAATGAAGTGATCAAATACTGGGGCATCATCAGTTTCCTCGTATTTTTCCTCTATGACAAGCACGATGCTATGAACCTCTAAACTACACCTATTATAAAGTCTGAAAAAAAGGCTAGGGTGACTTTGTTGAAAAGCTCGTAGTGCTAAGGAAGAACACATCAAAACCAAGACAGATTCACCAAAACTGTGTCTTTTTATAATTATGTGGTCTGATCCTACACGAGGACCTTGCAACTTCAAGTAACCTCAGTAGCAATCTTAAATGATTTTTTATAATGAAGTAAGGTCCTACTTTATTAGAGTGATGGAATGGTGTCCTGCATATGTTTATTTAAAATGTCCATGCAAGTGAATGGCTTCCCTCCTAATTTGTGAGATGAGACTTTAGCAGTGAACCATGAAGCGGCTCAAGGGAGAAAACTTAGTTTTCCTTCCATAAATCGGGCTGAAAATCAGATGGTCTTTCAAGCTTTAAGTCTCTGTAAAATTTCATGTTTTTACTTGAATTACCTCCATTAGCTGCCACCTCTTCACTAGTCTCACTTTTTTTTTTGTCAAGCATAAGTTGTCTCTCTTTATTCTTGTGTTATGCAAACAAAGTGAGAATTGGCTTCTCAAAAGACTAGTTCCTTGATCAGCCATGTCCTAATAAATTATTGGTTGGATGGTCCTATGGACAATTTAGATGGCTCAACTCATAAGTTTGTGACAAATTAACTTTCACGGACCAGCTATGAATAGCACACCCTAACCAAGTGTTTTGCTTCAGTAATTTTATGGTGCTCAAGCTATAACTAGTGACCAGTTACAGCATGGGCACACCTACCACCTAGTTTTGCGGGCAAGAGTTCAGCTCTTGCTAACAAAAGTAATGTTGACAAGAATGGTGGGTGAACTCACACTTTAACTAGTGGGATATACACCAATCAAAACTTAAGTACGATAGTAGGCAATACTCTCTCCAACTCGAATGTGAGAAACTCAACACTACGAGAGACTATTGTATAGGACTGCCTCAAGAACATCATGATTTACCCAATTTACTCTGTTGAATCAGACTAAATTATGCCCTACAAAGATAATTTGTTGAATCAAATTAATTGAACTAATTATGTGGTCCTTAAAATCATAGTAGGCAATACTATCTCCAAACGAAAGCATCATAAAACCGGTGCATAATAACTTATTTGAAATGATTAAGGTGACAAAAATCTACAACTTGTTAACATTGACACTCAAAGGCTCCGAGGCATCCTCATTTCTAGCATGGTTTGTTAAATTAGCCCATTGTCCATAATTTTCTCTTAGACCCTCAAGAGAAGAAGAGACAAAAAGAGAAAGAAAGCAATGTGCTAGGATAATGCATCTATTTTTAAGCTAACTCCACTATCTTCTTATTCTCAATGGGATTTGAAGCCATACCATTTGCAAAAACACTTATAGATATTTAAAAACCAAAAACCCTTATTCTACCTTAAACCTTAATTGTCTTGGTAATTACTTAAATACAGGAAGAAACTACACAGTAGACAACACCCCAAAAAAGAATCATTTGTAGGTATTTGAACTTTTGTTTTGCTTGCATTGCTTCATTCAAAAGGTTTGATATCTTATTTTGCACAAAACCTTCTAATTATTTGACCCTGCTAGTTTGATCCATTGCTACCTAGTTTTTGATCTCATGGTCTAATACTTGCCTTCATTACCAGCGTGTTTAGTAAAAAAAAGCGGATAAATTTCAGGCAATAAAAAACGTCCAACATATAATGATCTCTTGAAGGCCCATATGTCGTTGTAGTGGAGATGCTTCCCACCACACGGACAAACAGTTATACAGCATAGGAATGGGATTGGTTCTTTTCTTTTTGAGTTCTTTTATACTTGCTGTGACAAGAAAGAGGACTGGAGTGCTATATATAATTGATACACACGCGCGCGCGCATATCATGTTGATGCTATCAATGTAATGGTTTAATAGGCCAAAAAAAAGAAAGAAAAGAAAAGAAAAGAAAAACAAACATAAATTTATTTACAAATGCATGCAAAGATCCTTGGTAGAGTGATGGGGATGGACTCTTGCAATTTACGATGCTAGAATGAAGCATGGGTGACAGAGTAAGTATACTTGCAAATGGATAAAGGGATAAAACAAACAAAATAAAAAAGAAAGTAGCATTAATGGTTCCCAACCATGCCTGGCCCAGGTTTCGAGTCCTAGAAGAGGGGCTTTAATTCTCTAAACTTTGACCGTTTGCACTACCCAAGGCAGAACCATATCCCTTTACGAAAGAACAAGAGGGTAAAAAAATGAAATAAACTATTAACTATGAGCTGGAGAACAACGTAGTAGCCTGTTAGAAACTAGGAGGTTACAAAATTCCCTTTCCTATTTATTCAATCGTGAAGAAGGAAGTGGGCATTTAAGGGATTTGCATAGAGTGAGGGCCAAGTTTTCAACAAGGTCATTTTCAGATACAGTAGCCAGGAGGACCCAGAGGAAAACAAAATCTAGAACCAGCTGGCCTCCACGATACACAAACATTTATCACAGAATGTTAAAAGAACAGAAATGAAACCTTTTCTTCCGTTCAGTTACAGAACATTCAGCATAGATTGAGGAACATTAAATTAAAGCCCCCAGGTCCCAACTTCCCCTCTGTCATTCCTTTATGTCCTAATTTAATATCTAACCAGCTAAACCTCACACACAAGCAAGCACAGATGCACAAAGACAGACACTGCCTACAATCTTGACAGCTTTTTTTCACAAAACCACTTAACGTTCTGCTTTACCTTCAGCTGCTACACAATATTTTACTTCAAGATCAAATCATTTCAAAGCTTTTAATGCAGGGAAGAACAGGTAGACAATCTGATACCATTAGAGAATCCATAATATAGAAGCCGTTGAAAAAAAAGGAGAGAGAGTGAAAGCAAAACAAGAAGTGGAAGACATAAAAAAGAATGCAGGAAATCCTTACCATCATCAGCAGCAACAAAAGAAACTTCTGCTACTAAGACCAGAAGTGCAAGAACAAACAGAGACTCCATCTTCCAGAACATTATCTATAGAAACTAAAAATTGAGACCCCAGGAAAGTGTAGAGAGAAAGAGAGTGAGTGTGAAAATGGTGCTTACAAGGAAGACTAATGAAAGGAAGGGGGTCGAAAAACAAGAAAATAAGGAAAGTAGAGAGAGAAGGTCAGAGAATGAACGGTGAAGATATCATCTGCAACTGTTTACACAGTGGACAAACAAAGCAGTGTTAAGTGGAACGCAAAAGACGTTGTTGTGTAATAAGAACCCCAAAGCCTGGGCAAACTTTAGTTGTTTGGTCTTGTTCTGTTTTGCTGTTGGTAAAATTGCTATAAACCATTTTATCTGATCCCTCTGTTTTTATATAATTGATGAAATGAACCTTTTACTTTAAATTAGATCAAATCAACTTTCTTTGTTTTTGTAATCCTACTCAATTACACATAACATTTATCTGGCTCTTTTATAGGTGAAAATAGGAAGATTTTACACTTATTTTGGCTTTACAACTTAATGTAAAGACCAACTAATTAAAGAAATTTAATTATTATTTTTAATTTTTAACCTCACAAATAAAATCAAGCTTTGATAAAAATAAAGAGTTTTCTCATGCCATTACATGGTTGGTTATAAAAATCAGCTCAGCAATAACCCAGCTCGAGAATAGATAAATAGTTGGACGGGTCAACCTTGTTTGATGCTAGTAAATTTAAAATAAATCATTTTAATTTTTTAAATAATTTAAAAAATATTTAACTCTCGTATAGATTGGATATAACATGTTTAACTCTCGCATAATTTAATATAAAACTCCACTTAAATTTGATTATAAATCAGCGAGTTACTAGATTGACTGGAGGGATTTAATTTAATAACAGTGGATTGGAGAGCTTTAAATACATCTACGACGAGTTAACAAGTCAGGACTAGTATAGGGAAACTCGTAAAAATTTTGGGATAAAGGGGTTAAGGTCATCTTCTTTAATTGATAGTAAGAGGCGTAAAAGTGAGAATCGAGGATGTTGAGCCCAGTAAATTTTGTTACCGTTAGGAGTTTCTTCCTATAAATCAGAGGTCTTTTTGCGCTTTGTTTGGATGTGAAGGTATTTGGGACCAAGTGCCTTGAATGCTGTGAAATTTGATGCTGTCATTTCTGTGTTGGTGACGAGGATAGGCAACGTGGGACCTCATTTTGTACAAGCAAACAAACAAGATTCCTTTGGAGGGACACCCAACGGTCCATTTTGTTGTCTTTTCTAATTATTAAAATGTTTTTTTTTTTAATTTGGATTCCTTGCTTTTTCTGTTAATAATTGGGAATATCATTCCAAGTTGTCAAGCTTTTTGTTAAAGAAAAGGAGATAGAATTAGCATTTCAAGAATTCTTTAAACTCAAGCATTTTAAGAACAATGATATGCTGATCTATCTAACTAGTAGATTCTTTCCCAGATTGGTTTGTAAAGGTTTTGAATCATTAGATTGATAATTTCTGTCAAACTAACCCATGCAAATAAATAAAAAATGAAACATTATCATATCTCAAAAAAATATTTGGCGAATTAGCACAACTAATGAATTGTTGATACGAACATCACAACACATAACATAAAATTATATTATTGAGATATGAATATCCAAATATGTTTGTGAAGGTTGTGATGAGCC
>Ga0325402_1006009_pt1 | contig 11436 bp, 10 predicted proteins | sample PopdelMetagenome_22_FD_207212 | JGI IMG/M metagenome (GOLD analysis project Ga0325402, IMG submission 207212) | Populus deltoides microbial communities from Bellville, Georgia, United States - Xylem-PdKOR-R3 | ecosystem: Host-associated > Plants > Phyllosphere > Stem > Wood/Secondary xylem...
AAGAAATATGAACGAGTGGTGATTATTATTGAGGTGACAATCAATCTTGGCTCCAAAGATTAAGAAAAAAACACAGTTAATTCCCATTTGTCTTCTGATCTGATGAAAGGAATTCCCCCCCCCCCCCTCTCTCTCTATCTATCTATCTCTCTCTGTTCCATTGATGAAATGTAAAGTTGAAAAAAGAAAATGAGATGGGGTTGTGGCAGTTAAAGTGGTCTTCTAAATTCCCGGAGACGTTCTTTTGAAAGAATGGTTCTATCCTTCTTTTACAGTCAAAAAAGAAAAGGAAACAGTCTAGCCTTTTCAAAGCTGCAAGTAATACCGGCAATCTTAAGCTTTTTCCTTTTGGGATAGAAAACAACAAGTCTACAAATTACTCTCTTCAGTGTATAGGACTCGATAAGAAGTACACAAATTAATCTCTTCAGTTTCCACCAAAGCTTCTGGGTGCGTGAAGAATGGAGAGATGCGGGTTTTGATCCCCCTACATCTCGAGCGCTCTGCTATCTGAGCCACGTCCCCGTGATCTGAGAGTGATATGAATATATTGCAAGTGACATCTTGCCTGGAACCATCGTGCATCATGTCTCTACTGAATTTGAATCTAAATATTGTTTTGCGTAGGACTTCAGATTATTAACCAGATCTCACCTAGAACATCCACAGGTTTCTTTGCACTATAGGCCGCTGGCAACTCTTTTCGTTTTAAAATACAAGTGGTTCTCCAAAAATTCAACGTCAACTGATCAGCTTCTCATAAAAACTTCAACTAGTCAAACAGGGAAAAGAGCTGAAATTCCTATTGCCTCATTGAAATGCTTTACACAAGGCAAAGAATTACCTGCTGTAAAGTACAACTACTGTCCTTAATGGTACAACATTGTTGTTCATCCCTCGAGATGAACCCTAACAACAAATCCCGTCCGCCTACAGTCTAAAAACCCATACAACAATCCCACAATATGTACACGTCTGTCCAGCACAGTTTGGCTGGCCCAACAGCGGTGTTGATGAATTACATGAATTGATTAGAATGAAGAGGCTTCTGAATCTTAAATATCAGCCCTGCCCAACATTCTCTGTTTCAGTCCATCTGCATCTATTTACGAACCTTTTGCTGACCATTGTAAGTCCTGTGCAGAACTTTTGCAGGTGGGGGCATCATACACGCTTGCTTTAAGATGTAAGCAGCAGAATGTCTACTTTCTGCAATTGAGTCTCCAATTGATTTATTGGGAGACGATCTACTAGATTTTGGAGTAGACCAATTTATTGCCCCTTTCCCAAGACCGTTGATATGACCATGATTCTTTTTGTCCCCAATTGTTGAGAGTTTAGGCCTCTTTGAGGGCGTTATCTGGTCCACACCACCCATTGATGAAGTTGATGCTGCAGATACATCTTCACGTTTCTCGTTTGATTTTGTCCTGCGAGCTTTCATAGCCTTTTGTGAGAGCTTCTCAGGGCACCTTGATATTCCATTTTGGTTTTGCCTCGCCATTTGAGTGGCAATGCCATACAAGATTTTAGCAGCCTCCAACAGTATTGGACAAAGTTCATCTGTAAGACAGAAAAGGAAAAACACGCAAAAAACAAATACACATTAAAATGCGATGATTATGCAATCAAACCAAGGTCTTTAATGCCAAGAGCACGCGCATCCAGGCCATTGAACTCATAAATTAGTTACTCGACATCAAACACACAGTTGCAAAATGGCAGCTGAGTATTTCAAATCAAATGAAAACAAATTTATCCAGTATCTTCATATTTTACCTTTTCCTTTAGACTTTAGGTCAACTTCAGATTCTGCAATTGGAAGAAAAATGACCCAATTAATGGTATTTCAAAGATCTGCATGTATCTTTGTTAAATAATAGCCTGAAAAGACCATCTCAAAAAACTAGCCCTTCAAGAAACTGTACCTAACAGAGCATGGGATGTTATAGAAGCCAGTGATGATGACAAGCTCCACCCACAACAAGGTTTCAATGAATCAACATTATTTCCTACAACAGCCAACTTTGGTCCTTGTGAAGGAACTAAGGTCTCATCATAAGCAAGAGACTCCAAGTTCATAAAGCAATCAGAGGCAGACCCAGGAGAATTGAAACTGTCTCTTATTCTTACCCATCTACCTTGGCATGTACTCCTACTTGGCAAACATTTAACTGAATCAGAATTAGTTCTGGAGTGCCCACTGAAAGTGTGTGACCAGGGAAAAGCTGGCAAGCTAGCTCGGCGAGATGTTGTCTTTCCTGGACGTGGATCAGGGACATGCCTCGATGATGCAGCATGCTTGGTTGCATCCAGAAGCAAAGACTCCAGATCCTTGGGTGGAGGAAGTGCCAAATGTTCCAAAGTATCTTTAGGTTGGTCAAACGAAAAATCAAGCAAATTAGCAGGAGTTTCAGGCCTGTTGCAAGAATCCTGTATCTACAAAGGGTAAGTAACACTCGCATGTAAGATGACAACATACCAAAACATTTCTTTCATTTGAGCCTAAAGACTTAAAAAATCACACAGAATTGCATACAGGTTGTCCCAAAATTCAATCAGCTCTACAAACTGATTTCCAATGGATATTGTCGGGAGTAAAATGACACTCAAGGTGACTCGAGTTTGAAATTTAATAATAAGATTTTAGAAAGAAAATGTGAATAGTTATGTGTGTTTGTGTGTTAGGGTTGGGTAGAGAGAGGAAGAGCTTACAACTACTTATTAAGTGAGCTGTTAGACTCTCATCTAAGCCATGCTTGTCTACCTTCTCTTGCATCCAATAATTTCATTGAACTAACCTTGTTAGACGAAGAAGACATATTAGTTGCTGAAGAATCTCCATTTTCCACTATAGAAACAGAGTTAGATGGGCATGTGGGCATTTTCTCACTGGAACAGACATCCATCTCGGCAAAATTCTGGAACTGTGCAGGCCTGGGGAACTGGAGAACTGAGCAGGCTTTTCTAACTGAATGCAGAAAATTTTCAGTCGTATTTGCAGCTTTCTTCCCCTTGTCTTTGCCTAAGCTAGGACAGTCATAAGTGCCATTGAGAAGATCATTCAATGTTATATCATCTACAAGCTTTGTGATGTCATGAACATCCGCCTTCAAACCACATAGTCCTGAGATTAATATCCAAATATAAACACATGAGTTTCATGCAACCCTACCTAACGAGAAGACACATAGCACAATAAGTTACCAGCGCCATAGAAACAGACAAAAAAAAGTATTGCAGAAAGTGAAGATAAGAGGCATAATCTTCAAAGCGCAAAAAAGAAGAAGCAAAATCTGTGAAATTATGAATCATATGGTTAAATCTCATAGACTGATGGCAGCCGAAAATCAAATGTCTATTCATCACCAGAACAGGACAGCACCCAACTTCAGTGAATCAGACTAGAAGCAGGAAATTGGGGCAGTTTCAAACTAGGAAAGAAAGAGGCAATAGACTCGATTTGTGCCTTCAACAACATCCTGATGCTCCCCGCTCCCTCACCGCAAATTGATGAGTTTCTTTCAAAAACTTGCCAAATAAGTCTCAAGCAAACCTCATTTATTTGAATTCTATATCATGCATAAAAAAAATATCAACATTACACTAATTGCATAAATATTAGAAGGTTGATTTGGCATGTATCTCTAATGTATGAAAACTAAATTTGTATGCATGGATGTAACATAGAATAAGTTGAGGCAACAATTACAGAATTTACGCATATTGTCAATCAAAACTGATCATAAAACAAAAGCAAAATATTCACGTGACTGTATCATACCAAAAAAGCTGTTCCCTCCAGCAGCTGAACCAAAGCTCGACAAACCCGCCTTAACAGAGAAGGAATCATATTTAGTCTTCACAGTAACTCTAGAGTGTCTCCTTTCACCTCGCTTGCTGCCAAAGTTGTTCTTTTGTTTTGCCGATTGAGTTTTTTCTAAAATGTACATTAGATATATAAACCACACAGCAGTATAAGGATTGAGCTGGCCAACAGCTTTTATATCAATATGTACTGTTGCATATTCTTATACACACAGTACTAAATTGCACATAATAGAAGAACATATGATAGGTTATTGTTAAGTGCTACAATCGAATTTCAGTGATGCCAGCAGTTGTACGTGATATGGAAAGATTAAATCTATCCAAGATCATTTTGAGAATTCATCCTGGCACAATTCAGATTTTGACTTAAGTAACACGTGAATTATAAAAGAAAAGACAGTGAAAGAATATCGAATTAGATAAGTGGAAGAGAAAAGGTATGCTGCAGTTCCAAAACTGCTTTCTCTCTGTGTCTACATTTTGCAAGCAATACAACGAGGAAATAAATGCACACTTATAGGAATCCTGCTAGGTGTTCACCATAGCTTGCAGACACAGGCAGCCATCATATTAGGTGAAGAGCTGCCATATTACATGAATATAGAATTAAACATGTATGTACAAGAAAACATTATAATTGTTAATAAAATGACCACAACCACGAAAATCATTTTAAGGAGCTTCTGCCAGTGGCATCTTAAGTAGACAAAAAAATACTTCAGGTCAACTGGTTATTTTATACCAGGGGAAAGGGTTTTACCATGAGAGTCACTCTTGGTTGGATTTGAACCTAGCTTATCAGACGATTCCTTTGAGTTGTCAACAACAGCTGGGCCGGTGGAATCTTCCGATGGAGATAATCGTGGTCTCTTAGAGCAACCACTGCTACTTCTTGACACTTTCCCTCCTCTTCTTTGCACTTGCACTTCTTCAGGCCTAGGAATCCATGAAGGCCCATTTGAGCCAACACAAAGGGGTTGTTCAGAAATGTCTCTAATAGGTAAGCTAGGCATCTGAATTACTTGCTCACAGTGTTCCAAAGGTAAAACCCTCTCCCATGAAGTTGACTCAAAAGCGGTGATTGAGCTCGTTTCATCTGCCAAACAATGGTTAATAGAACATTACACCACCGAGAAAGACCACACACCCGCACACCAAGCAGCCACAAATGATAAATACATCATAATCTTAATTAATACAAAGCTTTAATGTTAGCAAAACAAAACATCCAAAATTGGCTTTTTCTTTAATTATCACTCCCCAGAACCACTTCTTTAACTATTCCCAGTTCTAGAAGCTTCTAAGGGTTATAACTTATAGCACATCTGCCACGGATGTTGAACTGATAGATAACAGACTATACATCCACATGATAACCTAGCTTGTATTAATTTAATTTGCAATACAATAATCTTAACCCTAAAACACACTTAATGATGCATTTAAAAGCTAATTAACAATACAAAACTGAAAATCAAGCTCAAGCACCCAATATAGCAGCCTCTCCGACCTCACACTCGTTCACCTAACATTCATCTTCTACAATCCACGAGTCTACCACATGCTTGACTTGATCCAGACCTGTTCCCCACAATAAATCTTTAACTAGTTTCTCCCTTTCAATCCCTCACCGATCAATTCCTTAACAAGTTATCACATCTACAGCTAGAAATGATTACACAGTTAAATATAACAAGAACAAAATTTAAATTCAAAAACAAAGAATTCAAGAAAGTATAGGGAAAAAAAACACAATTCTTGTGTAAGCTCAAAAATTCACAAGAAAAAAGGCAAAAGACTAACCTTTTTGAGCAAACAAAGAGCTGCACTGCTGAATCGAAGCAGCATCAGCTACTCTAGGGCTAACTAAAATCGACTCCTCAACCTCAACTTCTTTAACAGCAACCGTTGAAACCCTAATATTATTATTATTATTACTATTACTATTACTATTATCTCTACCAAACACCTCATCAGATCCCATAACAAAATTCTTCTTTTTCTTCTTCGCCGCCGCAACAACAACATCCACAGGATAATTCACCTCCACCGACGCATCCATCACCGCCGTATAATTAACAATAAATTAGCGAAAGCGGTGTCGTGTTGAGGAGTTGATGACGAGAATTGAGGAATTGAAGGGAAGATGCAGGGAAAGGAGGTGTTTGGATAGGGAAGGCATGGTTGCGGCTGGGGGAAAGAGGGAGGGGTTTGTTTGGGTACGAGGGCTATTATTAGGGCAAGAAATTTGGATGAGAATGAGAAGTATTTATAGTTTTCGGGATTTGGTGAGGTGAGTTATTTTGAAAAGGTCCCCGTCGATTAGGGTATATTCCGGTATGGTAATTATAACGTTGGCCAGCTTAATCCACAACGCCTGAGTTTATTGTTTGAGGGTAGTTTAGTCTGTGGCTTTTTCACGTGGATTCGATAAGTAAAAACGGTGGAACTTTTTTGAAGTTTGTGACCTATTGAAAGTTGTTTAATCTGGTAGATTTACCGTATTATCCTCTAACGTTCATTTATGGAAACGTGAAATGACTTTTTGTTTGTTTTTGAATTTCAAATCTATTTTTAATAAATTTAATTTTTTTAATTTTTTTATTTTAAATTAATATTTTTATATATTTTTAAATTGTTTTAATACATTTGTCATATTCGGGATATCGCAACGACCATTTAAAATTTCTTGATTGGAAAAAGACAGATATCTAACATGTTTTTTAAAGGAAAATGTCTAATTCGAGAAGTCGACACCAAGTATTATAGTCACTAAAAACTCTAATTGGTCAATAGAGATTCTATGGTATGAGATTGGTTACGCGAAAGAAAAGAAAATATTACCCTTTAAGCGTTCTACTTGAGGCAGATTACATTGTTGGTTTTGACTAAAATTGTTAAGAATTTGTTCACCCCTTTTCCTTTATTCTTCTTATCATGTTCTTGACTCTAGCGTCAGTGAACAGTTTTTATGAATATTTTCAACTCTAGTCAGAGTTGAACTAGAGTTGAAAATATTACACAAACCCAAAAAATATATAATATTCATGCCTTTTATGCCAATAAATAAGTTTGCAAAAAATTAAATTTTCAATGAAAAAGAAATTTTTCTATGCCATTTTTTTTTACCCTTTTTCTATTATTCGCTCTTTTTAGACTAAAATAAATTTTTTAAAAAATATTGCAAAACAGATTTGCATTTAATAGTAATGATCTACAAGTTGAGCACATAGCAAAAAAAATTCAAAATGCAAAGAAAAAAATAAAACAAAGTGCAAGAGACCCACAAATAAACCAACAAAGATCCCCAAATATTTCCAGAATTTTCAGATATCAAAAGGGGACTCATTTGACTAGATTTCAAAATAAAAATGGAATAAAACACATGAAAAAAACACGATGGTATATTTTGTACAGCACACCCTTGGTAACACAACAATTTAGGCTTGTTGGGCCTAAAGTCCAAACCCGACCCACACTTATTTTACTGGGCTTAATCTAGCCCAGCCGCATGAAATTGAGCCAGATCCAGCCAGCTCGGGCCTGTTACTGGTTTAAACTAGTAACCGGTTGATTTTGTCTCTGCAAGCATGCTTCAATTGTTCACGCATGCAAAGAGTGAATTAAATTTGCAAGGAGGGAAAGATTGCTTACCTGGGTTTTTTTTTGCAGACGTCTTGGACGAAGAATCGACAGGCGCTTGTCGCGGGTGAAGCCTCTGTCTTTGGCTTCCTTTTGTTCTCTTCGTTCCTGCTCATATAGTCACTTCTCTCTCAATCTCTTTTCTATTTTGCTTTCTTCTTCCCCTGTTTTTTTTTGTTGTTCTCCCTTCCCCCTGGATTCGTTACGTCCTCTGCCTCTTATAGGCTTTTCTTGCTCAAAACTGATATTTATCTTCCCCGGACACTGATCTTCACGTGGAGATGGAGCTTGAGACTTCGTGTTTTGGTTGGATTGGAACACCAATAGTCCTATCATTGCTAGATTATTGGTAATGGTTTCCTCCACGCCTCAATAGCTTGTTATGGCGGTGAAGGAAACAACAACGAACTAAGAAACTGGTGATGAAAGTTGTGGGAATTGCATTGTGTCTGTGAGTTGCCTGTCTGGGTGGCAATTGGTATTTCCTTCGCAAGGGGCCTCCTCTATTTCCAGAGGAAGAAAATGAAGAAAGGAAATGAAAACAATGTTGTTTTTGGGTGGAGCGGTCGTTTTTCAATTCGGTCCTCGAGGTTTTAACAGTTTTTTAAGCGGACCCTTAGGCACAATTGTAATTAGACCCCTGCATTTCGGTGCCATGTACAAAACAGTCTTTATCTTCCAATTTAATCAATTTAATCCTTGATTGACTTTTCAACTTTTAATTCTTTCACAATTACCCCTGAAAAAATCAATTAAACTCCCTATAGTACTCCCTTATTTTTACTTTGGTCCTTGAACTTTAATTTTTTGCAATTTTGATCTAAATCAACCCCAAATTTTGGTATTTCTTCAATTAAGCTCATGATTTTATTAATTAAACTAATTTCAAGCTCAATTAAGTCCCCAAAGTTATCAATTCTCCAATTAAGCTCTTGATATCATTAATTAAACCTATTTAAAGTTTTAATTAAGTCCCCGAATTTATCAGTTCTTTCAATTCCTACCAAAATTAACTTCCAAAGTTATAATTTCACCCTGATTAACCCTTAAAACTTTCAATTTGTGTTATCTTAATCCAAATTCGAATTTTTCTTCATTCATTTCATTCCTCATTTCATTTTCCTTTTATTTCGCCAAAAATAAAATAAAATAAAAGATTGGGCTAGGAGAATACTAATGCTAAAAATAAATATAAAAAAATAAAAAATATATTTTTAATATATTTTTAAACATAAAACACCATTATCACAATAGTAATCGAGTTATTAATTGAGGCATTCATGATATTCCTTCTGTTTTTTTATTTTAGTTTTTTTTTGTTTTGTGAATAGAATTCACTCTAGCGAGTAAAAATCTTCAAATAATTTTTGAGAAATTGAAATTTTTTTTTTAGAAAGGGGTAAAAACCTCGAATTGAATTTGTTGACATGGGGCAAAAGTTTTAGTGGAAAATGTTATTAAAATAAATAACATTCAATAAAGTGGTTTGATAATTTATTTATTTGATAAATTATAATACCATATGTTACTTACACATCATTTTTATAAGAATATTATGCATAGTGTATGTTATGTATAGGTTAATATGATTGATAGTGAAAATGTATTTTTAGCAGTATGAAAATTATTGATTTTTATAGTAATTTTTATTTTAAAATTTATTAAAATAATAATTTTTATTTTTTAAAAAATAATTTTTAATATGAACATATCAAAATTATATAAAAATATCAAAAAATTAATTTAAAATAATAATAATAATAATAATAATTTTAAAAAAGCACTTTTAAAAGGTGAAAACAAATATACTCTTAACAAATGACAATAACATCAGCCTAATCCATGGCGTCTGGGTTTGTTGAGCGGGCGTAATTGAGTCTCATGCTTTATGACGTGGATTTATCCTATCGAATTTGAAAATGGAAGGAAACCAGGTGGCTCAAATGGTGGAATTTTGAAGATCACGAAGGATGGAAACTCCTGTCTTTTTTATTCTTTCTTAAAAAAAAAATAAGGTGTCAATCTTTATAGTTCACATAACATCACAATAATAAGTATTTATTTTTATTACAGAATTATATAAAAAAATGGTTAAGAGGAGTTTATTTTGCACGAAATATTGTTGGACATAATGTATTTGTAACTATGTATAAAAACATGAATTCTATATAAATATTTGATCGATAAAAATACCTTTATAATTTAGTAATTCCATTGTTATATAAATATAAAAAGAAACGATCACTATAGCTAAATTAGATGCTTGTTAGGGGCATATAGTCACAATTTGGCCCCACCAGCTAGATATTATCTACTTTAGGCCTTATTGCCATCACGGTTTTGTTTTTGGTGACCATGTATAACCCCAAAACGCCTCTGACAAGTTAGCAACCAGCACTACTAATAAAGCTAGTTATCAACTCTTCACCCACCGATGTGGAATATTACAATTCACCCCCATTAAGAAGCTCGACGACCCTGTCAGCACCACCGAACAGCCAGTGAGGTCGGCTCTGATACCAAAAGTCACAACCCAACCTAACCTGCCAGATATTGTTCGCTTTGAGCCTTACTGTCCTCACAGTTTTGTTCTTGGTGGCCACACATAGCTTCAAAACGCGTCTGACATGCTAGCATTCGGCATTGCTAGTAAGGTCAGCTACCAACTTCTCACCCGCCGATGTGAGATATTACACATACATTGTCTCATTGCATTAGGGCAGTCAAGACCTTCTAAAAGCTACCCTAAAAGGCGGCGATAGATGGTCATACGACCCTTCTTACACCGCACAAATAATTCAGGGGTTGTCCACACACTAGTGCATGCATTGCACATATCAATAATTTTTTTTTATTATATTTAATAACTATAACTTACAAGAATACCCATGAGTACATTTAAAATTTATAATAAAACCAATGTAAAATAACAAAACAGCCCCTAAGTTGGAGTTTTGTTGGTTTTGTCTTTAAGGACATCAAAATGATTATATTATTCTTAAAAATTGAAAATACAAAAAATTCCCCGAATATTAGGCATTAGATTATTTTATTCTAAAGTTAAATTAGAAATTTTACTGTGCAATAAAAAATAAAATGACTAATCTAACCTTATTTATTTTGTAAAAAAACATTTATATCATGATGAAAAGATCATCTTGAGTTAAATATCTAGTTCAAAAGTTTAATTGTCATGCAACAATTGTCTTTACACTATTCAAATTAATAGTAGTTTGAGTCTTGAGCTATAATAACTTCTCCTTCACCTTTAGTTTTTTTTTTTTTTTTTAATATGTGTATGTGTAAATGGACATGTACAAATGAAAAGCATCCACATTAACAAAACCAGGGAGGGGGTTCCTCATAAAACACCATGAATTTATTGTTCACAATCTTTTTTCCCGTCATTTTTTTTTCAAGTTCACTCTTCCAAAACCAAATCTAAGGCCACTTTAAGTTAAATTATTAAGGAATACAAAATTAAATACAGAGGACTAAGGTGAAAAAGACATGTAAAATAAGTGACCGTTCTAAAGTTTGCACATGAAAGTTTACTTTTGTCCTTCTACTTTTCCAATGATACATTTTCAGTCCCTCAATATTTCTAAATTTAATTTTATTACAAAACTTCATTTCTCTTATTTTTATTTCCTGGTTATAGAGGTGAGAGAGAAATGTTGTTGAATTATAGCAACAAAAAGAGAAAGTTGCCGTTAACACCAATTCTGGCCATAAAAAAGTTCGGTCTTGGTGTCCACAGATTTCATTCGACGAGAGAGGTTTAGATTATGTGTTATTTTGCCTTGAAATGACCTGAAAATATAGATTTAACCTTAGTAAATTTTTGGATTTCAAGTTAATTTCTCATTTTTTGACCAATTTTTTTTTGTTGTTTAAAGGAATTAAAGGGTTTATGTTGGTTTTTAGGTTATGATTGGAGGTGTTTTTTGGGTAAAAAAAAAA
>Ga0325402_1006010_pt1 | contig 11436 bp, 3 predicted proteins | sample PopdelMetagenome_22_FD_207212 | JGI IMG/M metagenome (GOLD analysis project Ga0325402, IMG submission 207212) | Populus deltoides microbial communities from Bellville, Georgia, United States - Xylem-PdKOR-R3 | ecosystem: Host-associated > Plants > Phyllosphere > Stem > Wood/Secondary xylem...
ACCGACATCGTTATTATGAGAGGAACTTGATTTGTTGTCAACATAAGTTAGCATCATGAATACCTGATAAAATTTATAAATATGGTGTTACGTAAATAAGATGATTAATATGATTATGTTGATAATTTATAAAGAGTTTACACTTTACTTATCTCTAATACTATTAGTGGATCCTCTGACCTTGACATTTGTTTTTATCATTGTTTAATCTTTACATTTATCTTGCATCTCAAAGTCCTCTTTAACTCATCATCACCATCATCATCATCTTCATTGTTGTTTTTATTATTATTATTATTATTATTATTATTATTATTATTATTATTATTATAGTTCACCTCCCTATGGTTATTTATTACTGTGACACTCCTGCACTTGAGATAAGACATCAACTCTTTGATCGTGTCATTTTTATATTTTTTTCAAATTATTTTTGACATCAGCACATTAAAATAATCTAAAAATATTAAAAAAAATTATTTTTATTTAAAACATAGTTTTAACCATGTTTCCAAATATTTTCTTAATCTGTAACATAATTTCAACTTCGAGTAGTAGATAACTTGAGAGATATGACGAATATATGTAGCTAGTAAATTAAATGATAAATTAAACCAGGTAATCTTACACGCAGACGTTTCGAAAGAAGGATTAGCATTGATAAGGATTTACTCATAAGTAGAAAATAAATGTATATATGTCCTTTGTTTCATTTTTCATTTCGAGCATCTTCTTTTCTCTCTTTCTCCATACGAGCATAGCAAGTTTTTTTAACTAACATATAAGTTCCTGTTTGTTTATTGGAAAGTAGTTTCTTTTTGGAAAATGAATTTCAGGAAAGTGAATTATTTTTCGATGTTTAGTAGTGTAATGGAAAATAAGTTGGAAAACACTTTCCAGTGTTTGGTTATGTCATGGAAAATGAGCTGGAAAATAACTTATTAATGTTTTATTTTCTCAAGTTTATTAAAATAATAAGGAACAAATATTACAAATTAAAAAGTTGAATGAGGATGAAATTGAAAACAAATATAATTTCATAAATTATCTCAAATAAAATAAATAATAATCAAAATAATAGAAATCAAATCTAAAAAATAAAATAAAAATGAAAGATGAAGAAATTAAAATAATAATAATTAACATTTCATAAATTATTTCAAATAAAATAAGTAACAATCAAAAGAATGAGGATCAAATTTGATAGATAAAAAATTTCAATAAGAAAATGATAAGGGAAAAGCAAATAACAATTATAAAAATGAGGACCAAAGTTAATATAAAAATTAAATTTTAAGAGATGAAATTGAAAAATAAATATTCAAAATAAAATATATATAGCAATTAAAATTTTGAAGATCAAATTTGATATAATCAGCAAATAATATGACATTTCTAAATTTTTCACAACTTCTGGAAAGTGTTTTCCGCCTAAATTTTTCATGAAAATATTTTTCTGGAAATCAAGTTAAATTTTTCTTTGATTGAAAAATATTTTTTTTTTGATTAAATTTTTTAATGAAAAATAAACATAAAAATAATTTACTGAAAAATAAATTTCAGAAAACACAAATGCCCTAAGTTGAGAATTGATGAAATTTTGAGCTCGTGATGAGGCCAAGAGAGGAGCCAAAGGCATGAGGGACACGCGTCAAGATAAACGTGATTCTGATGAAAGGTCATTTTAAAAGCATATATATAAACAGTAATTAAGATTATATGAGACAGAGAAGAAGGGATGGGTGATGAGACATGGCTGCAGAATCCTGGGGTTCGGCTGAGCCAGGGCCGCACCCTAGTGTCGGTCTCCTAGCATACAAAAAAGGCTCGAAACCAAACAAAATTAACAATTTGATAGAAATGACAGCTCCTCAAACGCAGTCCCCCTTAGCTCGCAAGCTCCCTCATAACAAAGTACACCACCAAATCAACCCTATCTCTGCTCTGTCTCCCCAACATTCAAAGCTGTACTCCCTTGGAACAAGTTCTTAAACAAATGGATAAATATTAAAAAAATGGGCAGGAGGGGTAGTTTCCTCTCTGTGTGTCTATATGATTTTGGCTTGATATGATATACGTTTGTGTTTGCCTGCGGATATTCTTTATTTGTATTGTAACTTTCAAGTTCTCTCCTCTATATATATATATATATATATATATATATATATATATCCTTTGTCCCGATCTAATGAAGATGGAAATTATGGGTCATAGTCAGTGATTATAGTCAAAACTCGGACGCTTCTTTCTTATGTCACCGACCATATAAACACGTAACGAGAAGGGAACAAGCTAGGGTCAGTTTTCATCACACAAGGTCTCTTTTGTTTTGGGTTTAAAATATTTGCAGTTTTTAAATGCTTTTTTGGACCATAAAATTATCACTCTTGCCGTGTCAAATTTGAAGGTCTCGATGCCAAAAAGAACCTAGGTGGCGAGCCTGTACAAGTCAATGAGTCATGGCAACCTTTTTTTTTTATATATATATATTTTTCAGAACAAAACAAACAAAGAGGGAAAGAAGGGAGAAAAGATTAGCACTAAATTAATACTATAATATCATTCCTCGAGCCATACACAATCCACTGCTCATATAATCTCAAATCTTAGGTTCAAATCCCTACTTTCCAGCTGTCGTGAGCTATATTTAATCACCCCATTAACAACCTCGTTATTCCCTCGTTTCCACTCGGCAAGACATTTTGCAAAATGATTGTCAACATGTTACCTCCTACATATTTTTTCATGTTGGTTTGCCATACAAGCATAGATTAGCTAGCTAGGGTTACAAATTATTCAACGTGGATTGACTTTGATCTTCATGTCTTCTAATTTCTCTGCATGCGATATCCAAGAAGAGAGACATAACCTTATATGAGGACTTGATGTTTCGTTTTGGCCCTACAATGTTGGTTGTGCGTTCCGAGCATTATTGATTAGTATATGATGGGGATCAAAAGGACTGTACGGATCATAAGCTAGATTACAAAAAAAAAAGAAAAAAAAAAGGGAGCAGAATCCTTACCATTATCATTTCGAGACAACAGTCCTGGCATTTGTCTCCTCTTAACTGTGTTTCGCTATTTGTGTAATTTATCATCTGGGTGAAACATGTTAACATGACACCTGTTGGGGACCCATGTTCTACTTCTTGACTGTAGACACACACACACACACACACATGTACGCGTGTGTATTTTACAATCAATCGTCGTCTTGATATTAGGGTTTCTGTTCAAATTAATGAGTACGTGGAATTGTGATCCTAGCTAGCTAGCTGGTTCAAACCCTAATAATTTTGCGAGTGTTGGTTGATTGGCCAACTTAGAACAAAATCGTATGGAAATATGCACTAGTTTCTTGATCCATCCATTATCGACATTAAAAATGTTTGTATGTAGTTCTAACGCTTTACCAAAGGAACAAAACGAGGCTTGAAAACGGAACAAAAGCCAAGATTTTCGCAAGAATCATGTGTTTTTATTATGCTTAACGTGTACATATGTCAGCCAGCCCTTTCGTCACCATAATCTTCTTATATATTTTGATCCGATCAGCAGTTCGTTCGATCAAGTTTATTAAAGGAGTAAGATTCCGGACCATATAACTTGAACAGGACACCTTTAATTAGCTCATCTCCAAGTATAATTCTCAGTTAAAGTGAGTCAACAAATCGAGGTCTTTGGCTTTTGATACTAATTATCGGAATCGACATCAAATAACTCTCGTTGATTCCAAATCTAGCTAGTGGACCCTCGACAATCATCTAGACAAAGAATAATATGATGACTAAAATGTTGGTGGATTTTTAGTATCGTCTAAAGCAAGAAAGGATTGTTTAATGATGGGCAAGAATATATCTCACCAGTTGTTATTTTCATACTCGCTTAATTTACTCTCCATGAACCAAGTATATATTATGAAATATGCTTCTCCAATCTTGACCGTCAATTTTCTGGATAGAATTATACATATCATTTTCTTCCCTCTTTTCTTTTTTCTAAGAAAGAAAACACCTCGCGCATGGTATCTTATGAAATTACTAGTCTTACAATATTAATTTCCTACATAACAAGAACAACCGCAATATTTATAAACGCATCATTAATGTCTTGTCTTGCATACATAAATAACAAAAAAACGACACTTTCAACCTAGGCTTTAATATTAATTTCAAGAGACTCTATATTGAACAATATTGAATACAATAATCAATACATACAACATTAGCCAGTAAGAATCTTTCTATAATGTTTAGATATCATGAGGCTAGAAATTAATTAACAAAAAAACTAAGCCATAGTGATTTTACTGTGTATTTTTCTTGCAAATCATCACTGTGTGTTGAAAAGGTTGTTTTTTTCTAAATTTTCAATTTGTTTTCTTACACAATTAAACCCTTTCGAGCTCAAATTTGCACTCAATTACATGTTTTTTTTTAATGATTGAATTGAAAAACAGAGAACTGAGGTGAAAAAAGCATGTAACATAGGTGGTGCCTTTGAGATTTGCTTGAAAAGTTTATTTTAGCCCCCTATATTTTGTAACTAATAGGTAACAAATCCCTTTAGTTATAAAAAATTCAATTTTGATACCAAACATTATTTCCTCTCTTTTTTAGTGCTTTTTTTGTGGAGAGAGAAGGGATCGCAAATTCTAGCATAGAGAGAGAGTTTTTGTAGGCAACGATTTCAACCACTAAAACAATCTATTTTTGTATCAAATGCTTACATATAACGAGGGGAGTTAAAATTATGTGTTTTATTACCTTTAAAATGCCTAAAAATAGATGTGGGCCCAGGAAGATTTTTGTTTTGGGTAGATTATGGGTTTTGGGGTGGTTTTCTACGTTTTTGAAGGTCATGAATTGATTTAACAAGGTTTCTAGGGTGTTTCTTAGGAGTTTTGGGTAAAAAAAATAGTTTGAAATTAGGTTTTTTGGTTGAAGAAACAAGAACTTTGTCTTTCCGACCACCATAATGGCTGGATTTTGGGAAATGATCGACAACGCGTCATCTACCAAGATAGACGACAAATCATCTATTTTTTGTCAAAGAATGGGACAACATAACTTTAAAAAATATCAAAGGCCCACGCATGGGGGCCTGAACTTACAGGCTTGTGCCCGAGCCCTTTCTTGGTGGGCTAGATACTTGACCTGGCTTGCCAAACACACAACGTCTAGCCTTATTCTTCTTCTATTTTTTAGTTTTTTTTTCTAAAATACAAGTTTTTTATATGTATTTTTTTATATAAAAAAATTACATTATGTTTTAATTAATACCCCTTCTTTGTGATTTTTGTTGGTTTATTTAGCCTTTTTAAAATAGCTATTATTTTTTAATTATATTGGATGTGTTTAACTTTTATTTTATGTGGTCAGTGTTATTCATCTACAATTTTTTTTTATATAGATTAAATTTATTTTTAAAAATAAAAAAATTATTTTTTTACAATATTTGTAATATGTGCAACCTTGTATAAAAATTATTTCCTTTTATTTTATTCAATAAATTCTATGTATATGTCAATTTTTGTTATAAATTGATTTTAATAAAAAACAATTGTTAAAAACAACCGGGTAAATAACCCGTGTTGCGATATTAAATATCTTGATCTATATTTATCTCTTTATTTTTTCAATTATGTTTTTATTTATCGTTGATGGCTTTTATTTATTTTAAAAATAGTTTGTGATTGATTTAATTAGATGTGTTCATAAGTTTTTCGATTTACATTTAAGATTATGTTTTTGTAAAAGAAAGCATTGAAAAAATCTACATGGTTAATTTTTTTTTTATCATGTATTAGTGTTTTCAATTTGTTTCTTATTTTTTTATAAAATTTTTATTTTTTTTTAATTTCACCCTTCAATCCAAGTTAATTGTGTATTTTTGTTTTTAATTTGTCCCCATTCTTTTGATTTTTTTTTCTTTTGTTAATGTTTTTATTTTTTTCAATTTAACTCTTAAAATAAAAATTTATTATTGCTCTTTAATTTATTTTTTCTTTTGATTTTCACATTCATTCTTTTAATTGCTATTTTTTTTTTGTCTAATTTATATTTTCAAATCATCTTTCAATGTTTCATTTCCTATGGATTGGGTTTCATGATTTTACCATATATAGTATTTCCGGTCCAGTGACCTGGGTCACTAGTTTGAAAACATAATAGGGGTTAACATTTTTTTTTCTTTTTTTCTTTTCTGATATTGTTGTTCAACTGTTTTTTTTTCTTTTTAATTGGCTTTATGGTTATCTTAATTTTTTTTATTAAATTATCCCGACCTCATGACTGAAAACGTGGGTTAATTTGTCAGGATAATTCAAACTAACTCACTCTTTAATGTTTAGATTACATGTCTATCGTGTTGGCTCGGATTGACTTACACTAGTGTTTTTTTAAACCTATTTAGTCCTTTCATGTTTTATTGGTTAAAATTTAAACAACATTATCTTTTTGCTCTTGAATAAAGTTTTTTTTTTCTCATATTATCGTGATGATTTATATATATATATATATATATATATATATATATATATATATATATATATTGTTTTTCTAATAGTATGCAAGAATATCCCACACAATTATTATATATAAAAAAAGCTTGCAAGAATATCCCATGATATGCGAGGCAAGTGAGGTAAAATAAATAAATAAAAATTTGAATGCACAAAACCATAGAAAACAGAATTTAAAAGGATTGAATTAAAATAAAAAAGTTCAATGATCGAAAAAATTTAAGGGACCAAAAGGAAAAACAATTGATAATAAATAGTGGAGTGAACAAGTTATTGTGAAAGCATGAATAATGAATGCATAGTAAAAACACTGTTTTAAATTATTTTATGTAATGATAGGAGAGATATTAGGATGAGAAGGGTAATGTATAAAAAATATATTGCAAACTCAAATAAAAGCGATGAAAAGAAAAATACAAATGGAATTACATCATGGGAGACAAATGATAAGTGTAAACTCATAAAGTTAATCATTATTTAATTATTATTTCAAAATATTATTAATGTTGTTCACGCGATCTGTTGATCCAAACTATTTTTTTCAATAAAATATTTAAGCATGGTAAATATATTGTTTTTTTTTAAAAAATTATTTACTTAGGCTATAATCTTGACCAACTAAATAAGCTGATTTTATTTGAATCATAGTTTCAAAAAAAAAAAAAAACACATATATATATATATATATATATATATATATATATATATATATTGTTGTCTCTTTTTAATACATGAAATAAAAATGTAAAGAATAAAAAGGATACTTAGTGTTAAATATTTACCTTGTGCATCTATCTTTTGATTTTATTATGATGATTAATTAACTTTATGCTTTAGTAATTAATTATTATTAACAACTATTTTTTTTTATTGGTTAATATATTTTTATTATTTTATTTTATTTAGTGTAGGCAATAGCTTTTCATTTTTTTAATTAAAAATAACCCTGAAGCTTATTATTATTATTATTATTATTATTAGAAATTAACCCACAACTTGGATCGGAGGAAATAATTATCCTCATGAGATGAATTTATCCACAACAGTATATTGGAACGTTTGACCCTGGCGATCTTTCAGCCACGGGCCTTATGTTCCAAGAAGCCAGTCTAGATTCAAATCAGAATTCATTTTTTTTAAAAAAAAAAAAAAACAAGAATTGAATTAGATTTTGGTTTATGCACGTAGTTTATAGGATTATTTCCGATTAATTAGAGCGTCTATATATATATATTAGAAAGAAGGATGACATAATTCCTTTTCTTCTGTGATAAGAAAAGAAGATGGCCGACATACGTTTTCGTTTTCTTTTGTTTGACACTTTAATCTCAGCAAGTCAATAGGCTTCGAAAATATCTCCCTCCTCGTTTCTCTAATCAAACAACTGACTACTGGTAATAAAGAACTACGCATGACTGTCCTCGGAAAAGCCAGGAACACACAGGCCTGTGTTCTTTCTTTTTTAAAAGCCTTTTTTCACATCACTATTAGAAGCATGTTAAAATATTGCTTAGGACAATAATTGAGAGATTGGGATTAGCCAGGAGGAGGAGTCCCCATCTGCCCACTATTCACATATCAACAAACATACAGGTTTGTTAGCTAGATGCTAGCTTCAATGCCTAAAATCTGTCCTCTACTCGCTAGGAATTTATTTATTTATTTATTTATTTATTTATTTTCCCTCTCCGTGCAAGTGTTTCTTTAGTTTGCCCAATAATTTCAGGTCATTTTCATAGATATATAATTATATTATTAGTGATGATCTTTCACTTGCAGCTCTCCTGTCGATGCAATGACATTTATAGTAAACAAATTAAGAGGATTTAATTACCAATCGTTCGTTTATTTGTTTGTTTTTCACCTTCTTGGATTTAATTACATGCAATTAGCATCAAATAAAATACATACAGAAGACACTGCTCACCGGTACCATATTATCGCATTCCATGACGTGACGTAGGTGTTTTTTTAATTGCAATGTATATGTTGTACTTAAAAAAATAATAAATTTGATATTTTTATTTGTTTTTAATATTCTTAATGTCAGCATATCAATGATCATTCAAGAATATTTTAAAAATACTTTCAGGTGTATTTTAATATATTTTTTAATTGAAATATATGTTGAAAGACAATTTTAAACAAAATACAAACATATTAGTCAACACAATTTTCTAATATATATATGGGAAACAACTTTTTTATTATTATTAATATAGGTGTCCGGGCCAGCTTGCGCGCATCTCGACTAATCCCACGGGCCTCAAAGTCAACAACCATGTAAGCCTTCAGTGACCCTGAGATTTGTGAAACTCGAACTGGTGACAACCCTTTTATTTAGTTGATTAAGAACTTGTTTTCGGAAACCATTTCCTAATTTTTTTCATGTTTTTTATTACTAATAAAATTGATTAATGAAAAACACTTTCTAATTAAAGAAAGATTTGACTTGTTTTTAAAGAAAATGTTTTCCTTTTATTTTAGTCAAAATTCACTTTTCAAAAGTTGTAAAAAATTCAAAAATATTCTATTATTTTTTAATTATATCAAATTTGATCCTCAATCTTTTGATTGATATATATATTTTTTAAATCTTTTTCTTATTTTTTTATTTTATCCCTTGAAATTTGATTTAATTTGATTTTCATATCAACTTTAGTTCTTATTCTTTTGATGGTGATTTCATTCTTACTTTTTTTTTAATTGAAATTTTTTATTTATCAAATTTGATTCTTATTTCTTTCATTTGAAATAATTTATGAAACCAGATTTTTTTTTTAAAAAAATTATTATCTTTCAACTTTCTTATTTGTTATATTTGATATCAATTCTTTTGATTTCTATTTATTTATTTGAAATAATTTATGTATGAAATTGAGATTTTTTTTCAATTTCATTCCCTTTTATTTTTATTTTTTTTGTATTTGATTCTTATTATTTTAATTGCTATTTTTTTATTTGAAATAATTTATGAAATTGAATTTTTTTTCATTTGTCATATTTAGTTCTCATTCTTTTGGTTTTCTATTTATCTTATTTGAAATAATTTTTTAGATTGATTTTTTTAATTTCATCCCCCTTCAACTTTTTTATATTTCAGATTTGATCGCTATTTTTTTATTTATTTTATTTAAAATAATTTATGAAATTGAGATTTTTTATCCTTTTTTATCTGTCATTTTTAATCCCTTTTATTTTAATAAACTTGAAAAGAATATTAAAACATGAATAAGTTATTTTTCAATTTATTTTTTATGATACAACCAAACAGTTTCTAGTATTTTCAGCAAACAAAAAAACTATTTTATCATGATACTAAAAAGTATTTTCAAATTCATTTTGTATGATACTATAAAATTTAAAAATTAATTTCTATAAATTTTCCAACAAAAAGCTTTCATTTAACAAACTGCCTCATCCAGCTTCCACGCAGCTTTAGTTTGTTTGTTTTTGTTTTTATTAACTTTACCACTAGTGAGAGAAGAAGTGAAGAGTTAAAGTGAAGGGGCCACTGTTGAAGTGAAGCTAGCTAAGCTGTCACTCACGATGTACAGAAACGATAATCTAGATAATGCAGGGTGTAGATTCAGCTACATATACAAGTAATGGTAGGGGTGCTTCATACAGTAAAATGTGTTCCCTTTTTCAAAAAAGTGGATTGTGGCGGCACAGCCTCAAAATCTGGTTTAGGCCATCATGGCCGTCCATCTATAAATTCGTGGATAATCCACTCTATTAATAATGCTACCTGTCATCTTCAATTTCACTATTCACTCTTTACCAAAACGCAAAATTGAGGGTCTTTCTTTTTATTATTTTTAAAAAATATTTTTATTGTCTAAATAATTTTTAATCATTTTAATATATTGATATTAAAAATAAATTTTAAAAAATAAAAAAATATTTTAATATATTGTTAAATAAAAAACATTAAAAAAAAATAATCTACACAAAAATCCCAAACATTACCTACTGTTGATTGTAAAAGGAAACCCTCTTTTTGTAGCCCACTAAATAATCAACGGCCGAAATTCCGGGGACTTGCCCACGTTGCCACTTCCCACCTCCCCTTCGGTTGCAAATTCACTGCAGTAGGAGTTTTTAAATTTCTGTCAAAGATAATTAATACCCCCTCCCCTCTTGTAAAATTGAATACATGCTGTGCATGAACATGTTAACTATGGGACATGCAAATACATACATACATACATACATACATACATGTATATGGTTCTTCCGTCCCTGCAGTTTTACATATATTTTCGTTTATATATACATATATATATATATATTTTAAATATAATTAATTACATTTCATATTATATTTTTCAAAATTATTTTATATTATTACCTTTTCTTTGATATAAAAAAAGAGAAAAACTAGATTGAAAGAATTAAAGTAAGAGTTATAATTATAAGTATAATAGGAAAGTCAAATAATTAATAATTCTATGTGCAAATTAAATAAAAAGAAGATTTTCATTAATGAAGAACATGTTGCTTTAACTTCTACAAAACTAATGTTCAGTACCCAATCCTTGTACTTTATATATAAACAACAAAATATTTATATTTATAAATATTTAAAATAATATCATTTTATTTTTAAAAACCGAAAAACATTTTTTTAGAATCGATGACAATCCGGATAAGACTACGAGGGAACTAAACGGGGGCATGGTATTTAATATATGGGTATGATTTGTACATCATGATGATAAAATACGGATGATGATGGATGGGCGGAGGAAGAGAGGGAGAGTAAGGGAAAGGTAAAATAAAGGTAATGATTACAAACGGGGTCATGATGGCAACGCATCGTATATGATTAAAATGAAATACCTGTAACCGAGGGAGAGCTGCGCAGCCAAAGCCGCCATTTCCTCTTCCAATTTTTTTTTTTTTTTT
>Ga0325402_1006018_pt1 | contig 11428 bp, 6 predicted proteins | sample PopdelMetagenome_22_FD_207212 | JGI IMG/M metagenome (GOLD analysis project Ga0325402, IMG submission 207212) | Populus deltoides microbial communities from Bellville, Georgia, United States - Xylem-PdKOR-R3 | ecosystem: Host-associated > Plants > Phyllosphere > Stem > Wood/Secondary xylem...
AAAATAAAAAATAATATATCTAAAATATATATATATATATATATATATATATATATATATATATATATATATATATATATATATATATTATTTCAATATTCTCACATGGATGATCGAGACTATAAATCTCTTAATGGAAGTTGTGTTTTTTTCGTATAAATTTAAAATTTTTCAATAAATTCTTATAAACATTGATTCTTTAAGATATGCTCTGGGGGGGGGGGTTAAACTAGGTTATGGTAGTATTTGTAACCGCGATAAAAATTGTATTTTTTAAAATTATATTTTTTTATTTAAAATTATTGTTTTATATTTTTTAAATGTGCTGAGAAAAAAAATAAATTTTAAAAAAAATATTATCTTGGTATATTTTTTAACAAAAATATTTTAAAAAATTACTATCATATACAAGAAATCATATACCGAAATGTTTTATTATATTCAAAATACAAAATTATTTGAAGGGAAAAAATAAGAAAGAAAGAGAATATTATTTAATTCAAGAAGAAATGTAAAATTTATATATAGCCATGATAATAACTTTGAAATTGAAATTCCAACCCAAAGTATTAAATTCAAGGGAAGATGATATGGGAAAAACTCATGGGTCTCAAAAGTCAAACAACCGAAGTATTTGGAGTGCTTGTGAATCTCGGTCCCATAAGCCCAACACTTGATCCACGATTAGCCCAACAGAAGTTCGGAGCTTAATTCTCAACCACACAATTCACGACACTATAGCAGAATAGTATTGTGTCCAAATTTTCCTTTAGTCTTTGTATCTTGATTTTTCAATATTTTCTTTTAAATAATTTTCAAGAATTTATAGTTTTCTATTCTAATCCTCAAACTTTATTTTTTTTATTTTTTAGCCTTTTAGTTTTAAGAGATAAAAGATAAGTTCGTTGAAAATTTTAGAGGAGAGACAAAGAAAAGATCATGCCACTAAAAAGACAAATCTTGATGTCAATAAGTTCTCATAAAAATAAGAGTTCAATAGTAGTTAAGAATAAGCAAAAAACCTGAAAAATTAATTAAACTGAGAAAACAAAAAAATAACGAAAAAAATCAAAACGAGAAAAAAAATTAAATTAACTGATTAGAAAACCCAAAAAAAATTGGTTCGGTTTCGGTTTTAAATATCTAAAAGAAATTGAACCGGACCAAATTGGTTCAACCATCACTTTGAAAAAGATAAAAGAGACTATAAATTAATAATCTAACACTAACGTAAACCAACATAACCCCCCTTTCTTTCTCCACTAATCTCTCCAAGTCCATCCCTACATCTTATCTTCTCCATCGCATTCTTTTTCCTCCCCCGCAATAAATTCATGAACTTCTACCTCTTCAAGGAGTCTGCTTTGCCTAGCACATCAACCATGCAGATCTATTTTCCTTCCCGTCTTGATTGATCTCCAGCTTTTATATTTTTTTATACTTTGTGGGGTATTTTTAGAGTTTTTGCCTTTTATATTATGTTATAATTTGGAACGCGGTGAGGTATTCACATAAAACTTATTCTGAGTGCCACATGAATGTGTTGGGAGACTTTTCGTATGACAGGCGAATGTATTCTTTAATAAATAAACTTATTTTATATATAAAATTTAATTAATTATGTTCAGCAAATCCAACATTGATCATATTTAAAAAGGAAAAAAAATACATTAAACACTTCTGGAAATCTTCATTCTTCAATGTTCACGCTTCTACGTACGTACTAGTGCATGGCTCAAAATCATAAAGGTAAATTAAACCATTAAATTAAAAAAAAATAATGTATCAAGATAATAGGTAGAAAAAATTATTAAATTCTCTTAAATATATCAAGTTGATAGAGATGATTTTTTAAAATAGAAATCGTGTTGGAAAAAAAAATAATTTTGATTAAAATATAAGTTGGTATAAAAATATCTTTACAATTAATTAAACAAAATGATGTAGCAACAACTCAAAGGCTTTTTTTTTTCTCTTTTACAACATCAACATACAAGTTTGAAGCAGCACAACAAATAAAAGAAACTGAAGAGGAAATTAATTAGCCGAAAGAGGAAAAAAAATAAAAGGAAATTAGTGTAAAGGGCTTTTTGCCCTAAATGAAATTACAAGAAAGATGGGAAGAAAAAGAAAATGCTGGTTAGTAGTGATTGGAAAAAAGCTTCCAAAATCTTAAAAAGCATGTTTGGTTATGTGTTTTTGATATTTTTTTTATTTAATTATGATTTTATTTTGTTTGGTTATAAAATAAAACAAAATTTTATTTATAAGCTCCATCATTAAATGAGTTTCGAACTCAGTGTCTAAAAAGATATTTGAGAATGTGATTGCGGTTACTTTTCACTCGGAAATGTATCAAAATAATATTTTTATTATTTTTTAAAAATTATTTTTAATATCAACGCATCAAAATAATTTGATAACATAAAAAAAATATTAATTTAAAACAAAAAATATATAAAATTTAAATTTTTTAAAATATAAAAACAAATAGGGTCTTCTACATGCTTTTGCTACGTTACTCCTCTTCTTTTTATTAAGCTGTGTTTTATTATTGTTAAATTTGTTATCCAAACCAAAATAACAAAAAATTAATGCTAGGTGGTTTTTATATAAGTTAAAAATTTGCTAAGATCCAAGTTTTTATATATGTAAATTATATATATAAATATATATTAATTCTCACTAATTATTTATATCATTTTATTACCAATACCAATTTTAATTTTAATCAAACATTTTAAATATATTTTTTATTAAATAATAACTTTATCTATTATTTTAACCAAACAAATATATTTATACACTGAGCTTCTATCCTCTGTACATTTGCAGATTTTGTATTATGGTTAAAATATTTTGTTGTAGCTGGGTCTGTAATCACTCGCAGGCCGCAGCCACTCCCTGACAACACACACACACACACACACACATATATATATGCAGCAGTGACCACAATGTGTCTGCCAGGAGGAAGGAAGGCTAGCTTTTTTATAGCTTGCTTTTTATCTATCTTTTTCACGTTTTTCAAAGCAGACCCTAAAAGTTGCTTGACTCCCATAAACAGTAATGCAGAGATGCCCTCCTTGTGTTTCAGCACATAAAAGATGTAACCTATGTTTAGAAGAGAAATCTCTCATCTATCTTCTAGCATAAACAATAAAGAGAAGTGAGAGAGAGAGATATATGCTACTTGCTAGGGTTTTGAGCCTCCTTTGTGAAGTCATTTTAGCAGGTTATACGTACAGAAGTGTAATATTTATCTTCATACAATATTGAAGTGCAACAAATCTAATATAAAACAAGATTTGTAATTAAATGTTTTCTATGTGACAATTGTAAACATTAATTGTAGAAATCGTTAGAAGTTAAGCAGATCAAAATATACACAGATCATGGTCTGTCCCACCTTATTACACAGCTAGAACAAGCCAGCACAGTGTGACAACTGCATAATTGTATGATAGTATTGTTATAATGAACAAATGCCTCGAAATGCAAAATAGATCATAAGCAATTCGTTTGTGGCTATGTTTCTCAATTCTTGATAAGGAACAAGATAGATCATAAGCAAAAGTGAAAAACAATGCCAAGATCATAAAAGCAGGGAAATAATGTTAAAGCACTGACACTGATCAGAGATAGATTAAATAAAGCAAGAGTATGTACTGCACTGTTTTCGCATTGCTATTAATTAATTAGTTTAAGAACAAAAGGGAAATTATAAGCTGTGTTTAGGTTCAGGCAATCACACATATATCAAGAAAAGACATCAAAACCAAAACTAGACATGTTTCTTGGTTCTAACATGAAAGCTTCAGAGACAAATCAATAGAATTAGATGCATCAGATGCACTGTAATCAGAATAAGTTGTGACACAAGAAGCTTCACCAGTACCCACTGCAACTGAAGCTTCTGCAGTAGGAAATTCCATATCCTTGAAACAGGTGCTTTTACCATTTTTTCCAGGGAAAAGTTCATATTCCATGATAACTTTACTACCCATTGCGTTATTACCCTTCCTGTGTGCTTCCATCGCCTCTACACCCTACAAAATCCACATGAATTACCGACCAATCAAGACTCAAACAAATTAAAACACAATTATTAGATATAGTATTTATAAGAAGCATGGTTCCAAAATATTATACATACCACTTGAAAGAAAGATGGAGATTTACCTCGTTGTTGTTGTGGTTGTGATATTTGGCATAGAAAGCACTCGTTGCAGCTCTGGCACTGAATCCTCCCATCTGTCCATAGAAAGTAAAATAGTAAAAATTTAAGATTTTAATCACAATGAGTTTAAAAGGATTGAAATTCCAGACTGCTAAAATATCTTGTTAGCCTATAATTTACTTCCTTCTTATATAATTCCTCAAGAAACGAACAGGGAAAAAAAAGGCAACCGTGCATATAGCATCAAGAAAATGAAGAACCCTAGAAAACACAAACCTTAAAGCAAAGATCACAACGAGTAGGCTCATATTGCTTCTGCTGCTGCATTACTTTTGGGATTGAAGAGAGCTCTTTCGAAGCCTCAAGCAGTACTGCAGCAGCAGGAGCTGGAGCTGGAGCCCCAGCCTGATGAACCGGAGCTGATCCAACCATGTACGGGTTAACCAAAACCTGGCACCCAAACCCACCATTATTATTTGCATTAAACTCATCAACCCTCTTAACCACCACACCTCCCTGGTGATCCCAACCCAAGAACCCATTAAAAACAACACCATTATTTCTCATTGGCACACCATGGTTAACTGTAGTACCATACTGCGCCATTTGATTATCATCATCATTATTATTAAACGGGTCAAAAACGTGCAGCTGCTTGGTGGGTTGGAGATTGAGAGACCCAATTTTGTTAGTCTCAGTAATTGCCTTCCATCTTTCTTGAATCCTTAAATTCTCAAGTTGAGCTACTCCCATACCTCTTCGAGGTTGTTTCTTGCGAGTTTGACATTTGTTGGCAGTAGGCTTTCTGGTCCGAGTAGTAGTAGCAGTTCTTGTGGGTTCAGCTGGTTTGGTACTTATGGCCAGGGTGGACTCTTGTTTTCTATCATCGCTAGGCATGAGAAAAAGTGAAAGTGAAGTAGCCATTGAGAGGTTTTTTTTGTTCGAGAAAGATCAAAGAAAAATGAGTTTGAAGGGGAGTTATGAAAGAATGGTGGGTCTTAAAAGAGAAAAGGTAACTGATGATAATATAGAGAGAGAAAAGGCACTGCTACATTGGAAGCTTAGACCTATATATATATATAAGAAGAATTAGATGGGTTTATAAAGAGTGGTGAGAGCTAGGCAGCTAGCTAGATAGCTTCTTGTGGAGATGATGAACAGAGGATTTGGGGTTTGAGATTGAAAAGGAATGTTGGATACGAGTTTTGTTGTGTTCTTACAAGAAGAGAGAGTGAGAGAGGGAGAGGACAGAAGTAGCAGTGTGAACTTTGAAGCAGAGTGAAATGCCAAAAGGACATGGCCATGTCTATGCAATTGTATGGATGTTTGTTGGGTTTGTCATTTGTCTTGTCTGTGGGGTGATTTATTTGCTAGCTAGTTTTTTTTTTTTTTTACTTTATTTACACCTTCTCTAGTCTATAATATGGACAGAAATAAATAATCATATGGAAGGAGATCATTGCTCAAACTGATCCAACACAAGCCACCCAAGTCGATTCATAGTCCTTGGAGCTAGTCAAGCATGGGTGTGGAAAATCAAAATAGCTTTCCCTTTGCTTTTCCTTGGAACTCTCTGCTTTAACTTTTACCTTCTCCACACCAATATTGATTTAGGGTTTTGATTAACCAGGGTGTTGCCATGTGACACTACAAATTAAGGAATTTTAATTAAAAATCAACAAGCATCATGGATTTCAAAGATAAGATGCAAGAGTGGTGAGTGTGCATGTATGATAGAAAGAGAAACTTGAGGGAAAATGAAAGCATATTTTCCTTCTCCTTTCTTCTTGGATTTTATCTGCATCGTAGTTTGATGATTAACCTAAAAAATCCTCACTCTTTCATCACTGTAAACACAGAAGGAGATGCGTGGAGTGGAAAGGGCAGATAAAAGAGCTCTCCGAATCATACACATGGTCCCACGAACACGTATCAAGATCTGAGAAAACTCAGCCGATTGCATCAGGCTTGGTCGGAGCTAAAAGGTATTGTCCTGTAGAGAAGATGTTAAGAGGAGCAAAACAGGTGGACGCAGCCCTCTGTCAGTTTTGTCAAAAATAGCAAAAAATCATTACTGTCATTTAAATCTCTTATAAAAAGAACAAAAAACATTGCTTTTGTAAAAAACAATTAAAAATACACATACCAGTTCGCTGTGTTTCTTCCACATTTAATTCTTGCCTGCTATACTTCAATGGTTATGATCTTCTGATCATGGTGTAGCTAGCTAGGGTTCGGACTCACCAGGTGATGCTGGTGTGACCTTCAACAATTCCAATTGGTCCACCCGATCAAGAACATTAAAAGAGCAGTCTTTGGGCAATCATGCAGGGTATATGTAGATGTATGTATATGCATGCATGCATGCATGTATCTGCCTATATATGATTCTTCATATTTGGAAATATCAAAAAGCTGACTCCATGTGGTAGCTTCTTTTAATAAATAATACTATCTCGGGATGTTAATTTAAGTTTAACTAATGCTTAATTATTTTTTGAAGCAATTAATTTTGTTCTTTTAAACATCTATAATCCATGTGCCTAACTATACAAGTGTTTTTTTTTAGTTGAATAGCACAAGTCATTCCTTTTGTTACTCTGTTTCGCCTCTCTGTTTGCCAGTAATGTTAGATTGATCAACGTTTAGCCAATTATATGATGACATGTGTAAATCCACATCTAAAAATATAATTTTGAATAAATATTCAGTTTCTTAAAATTAAAAATTAATTAATTATTATTTAAAAATAAATAAAAACAAAATATAACCTAACAAGATCTTCACGTTTATAACTTTGGTGGAAATTAGTACGATAAATATTAAGTTGATAATTTCTGATAAAAATAATGATATAATTTTTTTTATTGTTTAATATTTAGAGGAAATTGAATTTCTTCGTCTTGCGATGAAATTGAATTTGATATTATAATTTAGATATGTTATAATTAAAAAAGTGATGAGTAATGTAATAGATATTAATTATATTTTATCAATTTTATTATTAAGTTGAAAATTTAGGAAAATTTAGAGAAATGAATTTTTAATAGAATTGATAATAATTAAAAGGTATTAATTTAGGTTGAATAAATTTGAATTGAAAAAATAATGGATAATTAGTTGGATACCGATTATTTGTTGTTAATTAGATTTTTTTAGTTCATATTTTGATAACATTACATTGTATTTGTGTAGAAATGATAATTAATTATTTGATTGTGAATTCATTTTTAATAGAAATTTAAATTTTTAATTGATAATTACATTATTAATAAATGTTATCATCAATATTCTATATAAATCTATAAGTAATTCATGGTCGTTCTTGAATATATCAAAATTTACCTGAAAGGTTGTATAGGTAAGATTATCTAATTTAAGAGGTTGAGAGTTTAAGTTCTTTTTAATCCAAAAAAAAAAAATAGATATCCATATATGAAGTATAAAAAAAAAACGTTTTACCATAAAGATGTTATAATGATGAATCCACTTAAAAAAGGTCCGTTGAATATATATATATATATATATATATATATATATATATATATATATGTTATTTATCTGGTAAGTCAATTTTATCATTGTATAGTTTTAAACCATATTCTTTTATATTCTCATGCAGACTCAATTTAGTAAATTTTTTTTACAGACAACATTAATTATTTTTATTTCAAAATTCAAATACCATTAAAGCTCAATTTTTTTAATTACAAGATAGAGAATTTGCTACATAATTTAAAACATATGTAAGTAGTCAATGAAAAAACTGGAAATTAAATGTCATAATTGTTGTTTTTTATGTTTTCTTTACTTGTATTAAGATATGTTGGACATATTTGATAAAAGAAGTAGATATAACATCTTAATTTAAAGATAATGAAATAAAATATTATAGTGAAAAATGAAAATCAATTTAGATTCTTGCTTAGGTATATTTTCTTCCTCAAATATAAAATTAAAGAGATTTTGAATTTAAGAACCACATTTACTAATAAAAAAATATTTATCAATGTCAACATCAAAACCTTGAAATACTATTTTGACTTTAATAATTGAAAAAATCATTAAATTCTTATTTGTTGGCACTAAAACAATTTTTAAATGATGAATTTCTAATCAAAATTCAAAACCTAACATTATTTAAGCAATGACTTGTTTGGAGAGATAAGTTTCTTACTAAGCATTAAGGAAGAGTTTTGATATCAGATAACTCATACTATGTATTGCTCTCCCTGGAAAGAGTTTTGATATATGAATTCAAGAAGAATCATGAACCAAACAATTGGAAATGATATTACAGGGTATAGGGTTGGCAATGGTTATAAGAAAGAATAAGGATTATCATCTTCTTCTCCAACATATTTTTAAAAAATAAAAATAAAAATTAGGGAGTGAAATAACAATTAAAGAATAAGAGTGTGTTTGGTATTGCAGTAGCTATTGTGGTTGTGATTCGAAAAAATTGTTTTATAAAAAGTATTTTTAGTTGAGGTTGGTTTGAAAAAATAGATGTTTGGTTAAAACTGTGGTTGAAATTGAGGTTGGAGAAAAAGTAGTTCAATGTGTTTGGTTAAAAATGCTTTTAAAATTGAGGTTATAAAATAATTTTAAAAAATATATATTTTCCATAATTATTTTAGAGTATAATAAAATTAGATAAAATATTATCAGGTATAAAATTCACTCTAAACTAATTTTTAAAAAAAATATTAAAAAAATTAACACATTAAAAAAAGAGAGTTAAGTTCACGCAATGCAAGTGAACAATGCGAGAGCATTGAACTGTTCACTATTTTTTAAGTGAACAGTGTAATTCTCTTGCACTGTTCATTGAACAGTACAATGAACATGAATAGTGCAAGAAAAGCAGGAAAAAATTGCTTGTGCAAAACTGCAGGTGAAACATCAAAATTTCATGGATTCCATGACCAAAACACAGCTGCTGAAAATAACCAAACATCATGTTATTGTGTTTGACAAAAAAAGCAGAAGCTAACGCAGAGCCAAACACTATCTAAAGACAAAAATAAATATATAAGTTTGAATCTCTCCTCACAACAAATGTCAAATGAGGAGATAATAGATAAGAAGAGGTGGAAAATATAAACACATCATGAGTTATAAATAGATCGAATGCATAGAGAAACTCGAATGAGAGTAGTCTTAGTGAACTGAAAAAGAATAACACGCAAGACATTGTTTTTCATCCAAGCTTCATTAAAAAACAACTTTGTCTAGCTTATAACGAAATGAACGCCCTGAAACAGGAGATTTTTTAGATGAAAGTCATCCAAGAAGATCTAAAGGGTACTGAGCTCTTTAGTGCTAGAGAAGAAACCTATAGCTCTAATGCACGATTGAAGACCATGAGAAACTCTTCTGAGGAGTTTTAAAAGTTTTTTTTAGGATTGACTACTTTAACTGAGACGGTTAAGATCAAGATTTTTTTTATTATATCTAATTTGTATTTTTTCAATCCATCAAGATAAATCTCAATGAACTCCAGTGTTGTTTCATTTAGTTCATGTGCCTAACTTTATAAATGTATTCTTTGCTAGGATTGCACAACGTGAGGGAATACCTTATTGAGAAGCACGACTTGTATATCTAAGCCTTAGCCCCCCAATCATTGTAATCAACCTCCGGCCATGATGTTTATCATTTTATAATATATTTTATATTTTATAAAATTATTCATTTCCATGTGGTAAGTGAGAAACATATGGTTTGCAAAAGAACAAAAACTTGGATAAAGAATAATATACCCCACGACATCAATTATGTTTTGAAGAACAAATTCAACTCTTAAGTTGAGATTAACATTCATATAACTTGAATGAAGGTATGCATCTTGGGACTTGCAAAAATCCAAACCGCATGACCGAACCCACAAGCTAAGGTTGATAGGGCTCTGGTGAAGATCAAAATGCAATCCGAAATTGAAAAATGAATGTGATGGAGTGTACGGAACGCCGCCCTAACAAGTCAGAAGAACCAGCCATAATTAGCCATGTAACCATGTGGGCTCTGCTCCTTCTCTATTTATGGAGTGGAGCCTTGTGCTCCCTCCACACTCTGAGGCCATCAAGCCCATGATATCACATGGACATGAATATGTAATCATATCATCAAGACCATCAAATTCATTTTGAAGGAAGAAGAATCTTGGAAGATCGCCCGGCTTGTGGTCCTCTTCCAGGTGGAAAGTGGGCCCCACATTTCTGGTACTTTGTACGTACGTAGCTAGCTAGCTAGGTATGCTGCAAAGGTAGAGAAAGTTTGCGTTGTGCTAAGGAAATACTGCTGGTTAGACGGCTAGGATAAGGACCGAGAGAGAGATAGAGAGAGAGAGAGCTGGGCTGTGTGAGGGGACACGTGTAATGGATTTGGGATTAGCTGGGTTTGGGCAGACATGGTGGATTCTTGGGTTCTGAGAGGCAGATTGTTCCCTGCATGGAATGATTAGGGATTTGGGCATTATATGTAGGTGTACGTATAAAATAATGGATCATGTGTCTATATACAACCTCTGCGTGTATTTATACACACATGTAGGAAGGGAGGCGGCTTAAGGTTTTGTTTTCATTTTTTTTTAATTATTTTTTTAGTGTTTTTAAATAATTTTAATGGGTTAGTATTAAAAAATATTTTTTTTATATTTTTTTCAAAAAAAAAATCATTTAAAAAACAATCTCTATCATACTCTCAAACACCCCACTAACCATATAAAACTTATTATATATTTTATATAATTAATATGCCTAATATGTTTCCAAGCCCTGGCTGATTTTTATGGTCTGGGGTGAGGAAGATGTTGAAGAATTTGATTAGTTGGAGAGCAAGATCGCCATCCTCCATGAGTAGTTTTGACAATTGGTATCAGAATTTCCCTATCACCACAAATAATATTCTTCACTTTTCATGTGTCTCTCTCTTATAATCTACTTCCTATATTTGTATCTCGGAGGCTCGAACCTTTAGCGCAGCTAGCATCACAATATTGGAAATTTGGAACCAAGCATCTCAAAACAAAGGGAAAATTTGCTTTGCAGTCACCATAGCCAGCACTTAATGTTGATCACATATGGTATCATATTCTTGATAACCATACTAATTCAAGATTCATCCAAATTGAATTGTATAGTTATCATGACCATGACGTGGAAACACTTTCAAGAAAGTGTAGAATCATGCTCGAAATCACTCTCTTAACTGTAGATAAGATTCGGCAAGAAAACCAGGTGGATT
>Ga0325402_1006019_pt1 | contig 11428 bp, 2 predicted proteins | sample PopdelMetagenome_22_FD_207212 | JGI IMG/M metagenome (GOLD analysis project Ga0325402, IMG submission 207212) | Populus deltoides microbial communities from Bellville, Georgia, United States - Xylem-PdKOR-R3 | ecosystem: Host-associated > Plants > Phyllosphere > Stem > Wood/Secondary xylem...
TGAAGTAGCCAGTTCAAGCCAGTTAGCAGTTCCATTTCTTGCTTTTCACTTTAAGCAATTTTATGCTTACGATTGCCCACTTTTCCTCTCTCTATATCTGTACTACAAGGATGAAGAGAGAGTGAAACGTGGTGCTGATAAGTCAACGAGACGAGGATCAAAATTATGAACCTGACATCTGTTCAAATGTATAGCAGTCGTCGTTGGAGCTCTGACAGGTGTTGTACTACAAGGCAGCCTTGCCTTGTACTTCTTTGCAGTACATAGAAAATGCTGGTGGGTGGGCTGGTGGTGCTTGAATTTAGTATAAATAAGAAAAAATTTGCTGTGTTTTTTTCCCATATAAGAAGTTTGGTTTTTGTTCTCTTGGCTTGGCATTTATTGCTCTTGATTATTGCATTGGAAGAAGCAATCTTTATGGTTTTTGGGCTTTTCTTGAAGGCCTCGAATCAAGTTTACCTGCTGTCGTCCGTTTTTCTTGGAGAGTTCAACTTAGAGGCTGGCCCTTGCCCATGTGTTGATTTGAATGTTTTGTTGTCTTTCTGAAGGAAACTATATGCTCTTGCATCTACTTGTATTGATTGATGGAGACTTGTTAGTAGTTGACTTAGGAAGTTGGATTCTTCGGGTGCTTTTTGAAGCTGTGTTCGAAAGAAGAAGAGGAGCAAGAAAAAGGAGGAGCCTTATAAGGTAATATATTTCATGACGTTTTGTTTTTATTCATTTTTTTATTTTTTGTAGTTTTATCAGATTTTCTTGATGTGTGTTTAGCTTCTATAAATCATTCAATTGGATTCAAGATGATGAGATTTGGTTTGTTGATTGTATTAGTGAGAAGATTGTGTTGAATATGAACAATAAATAATTTGCGTACTCACGCTAAGTGATTCCCATTTTAACATGCTTCGTATGGATAATAGAGATACAAATAATAGTGATTTTTTTTTTTCATTTTCATAGGAATAATAAATTATTGCATCCGATTAAAAAGAAATAGATGAGGAATTATTATATTTCGAAGTCTGAAAATAGAAAAAAAATAAAATTACTTAGGAATTCAATAATTAATTTGTATTTTTTTCATTTATTTTGAGGCAGAGGAAATATATGTTTTTTTTTAATTAAAATTATATGAAGTGAATCAATCATATTATAAATTCTTGTGTAGTTTATTCTATTTACCAATCGAGTAATTTTTGCTGACCCACTCTAATTTACTAAATTGTTTCCTATATTATAGAATATATAATATTAAAGTCAGCTTGATTTAGTTGGTTAATTAAATATGATATTAAACTCCGAAAATGTTTTCCACCATTTCTTAGGCCCACGTACCCCACCATCCACATGATCTCTCTCTCTTACATCACAGCAAACCCATCAGACGTTTCTTATGGCGTGGTAATGCGTGATAAGAAGTAAGGAGGTCTTGGCATAGGCTCCCTAATGTTAAAAAACAGGACTGCTCTGTTATTTGAATGGATATGGAGACTTTCTTCTCCGAGGAAATCTTTTATTAATACAAACCAGTTTTTGAGAATGGGTAGAAGTCCCCAAAAACATACAGTTCCCATCAGACCACGAGCTGCAAAGGAAGAGCACATAGACTTGTTGCTAGGGGATATTATCTACTCTCAATAAAAATATATATAAAAGACATCATTTCCATACCTTTATAGTTATCACTATATGAGCTAAAAAGAAAGTTCTAATTAGCATTATAGACCCGTGGTGAGCTAGGTTTTATTTGTTTATTTTTATATATGACTTTTAATATAAAAGGGTATGATATTGTGTAAGTGTATATAAAAATCTTCCTAAATATTTGGCACAATTTAATGTTTGATAATTTAGATTTGAAAAATCAACTTTTTGATGTCAATATCATGATCATTTTGTTCAATTCATCAGTTTCAAGTATCATCTTTCTATATCCCAAGAAGTATAAAAGCCTTCTAACGACCTATCATATTTCTATCACCATTAATATTTTGTAACAAATATTTATTGCTCATTAATATTGTAAAAGAGATATTTATTTCTCGTTTAATGTTGTGTAAGAATTATTTATTTTTTATTATTTCTATAAAAAAAATGACTCTTCAGGCCATTCACTCCAACAAAATAACAAGATTCAGGGGTTATAAATACTCATTAAACTATTTAGGTAAAAAGTTTACAATCTTCATTCTTTACTACATATATATTTTTTAATTATTTGTTTACATAATCTAATAGTTAAATTATTTTTTTATTTAAAATAGAAGGAAAAATCAAAGTATATAAATTGAAAGATTGATTTGCAAGAAAAGTATTTTTTTTAAAAAAAATACTACTCAAATAAGCATGATTAATATTGGTCAAATAACTATTTAATTACTTTTAATACTAAAAGGATTAGTTAATCTAAGAAAAATTAGCAACCCCTAAAACACTATTTAATCCATTTAGAAAATCAATATTGTCATGTTCCTATTCTTAGAGCATGCTAGTATGGTGGAGATTATTTTTTAAAATGCTTTTTTGTTTGAAAATATATCAAAATAGTGTTTTTATGTTTTTTTTAAATTTATTTTTGACAAAAAAATCAATAATCTCATGTTACTAACATATTTTTAAGTTGTTTTGATGTGTTGAAATATATCACGCATAGTTAACGTACGCCAGACGACCTACAAAGAAAGTTCTAATAAGCACATAGACTTGCTGCACATCACTCACATAGACTTGATCTCAACAAAAATGTTAAGGGAAATATTCGCAATGGAATAATTCAACCCTCAGTTCCATACTCAGCACCATACGAAGACTTTTCTGGACCATTGCCTATTGCTTTCTGACCTTGATATAAAATTGACACTTCACCACCTCTACCTTGGAGGTCAAGGACAGACCAAATGAAGATTGCTTAATAATAGCATGTAAATGCTATGAAATGCTGCTTCTTCTTCTGAGAAACATGTAAGTTGTTTAACCCTTCAAGTAAACAGTCCCCTGTTCTTGTTAATAATAGCAATAATAATCTATCAGTACATGCGAGGGGGGGTCCAATTAGTGTTAAGTTCCGATCGAAGACTTGGAGGTAAAGGACAGACCAAATGAAGAGTGGTTCTCCCTTGCTGATGCTGAAAGAGAAAGACCTTTTAGGACGACCAATCCCACAGCATCTAATTGAGTGCAAGAACCTTCAAACTCCATTAATTCTCCATTGTTTGTCAGTTTTCTAGCAACTGTTCAATAAAGCTATTGCCAGAACGTGTTGACTGTAGACTGGATTGAAGTGGACATAAGAAGGTGAGGATGACTCTTTAACTCTCATACCCACTTGCTTAAGCTGTGAATAAACTACGAGTGTAAATTATTAAGAAGTTTTCTTCCTATATATCGAGGCTTGAATTTCTTGGATATTATGTTTCAGTGGGCAAAGGAAATTTTATATTAAATTAATTAAGAATTGAGTTTTATAATAAAAAATATTTTATTTTTTGTAAGGTTATTAAGGTCTTTGACCTAAATCGTAGATTTAACTGGTTGATTTGAGTTTTTTTTGTTTTTTTTTAATTGAATTTTTTTTAATATTAGATTAATTAAAAATTAGACTTCATAATTTATTTTGGTTTGTGTTCTATAAAGTTATCTTAGTCTTATAATCCAAAACATGTATTTGGTAAGTTGGCCCGAATAATGACTTTTTGTGTTATATTTTATTAGTGTTTTAATATTATTTTTAAAATTTTAGTTGATTAAGAATTGAGTTTAATAAATTATTTTGATATCTTTATATAGGATTATCTTAGTTTCACAACTCAAGTTTGATAGATAAACTTGTGTTGAGTTGTTTTTTTAGTTAAATTTTGTTTTTAATTTTATTTTTTAATATTAAATTAATAAAAAATTAAATTTAATATATATTTTTTTATTTACTTCCTATAACAAATTTCATAACCATGTACGAGTAAAAATTAGTTAACATTTCATACTTTTCTCATATTGAAATGTAAGGATTGATCCTGCTAGACCGCATAAATATGTAACTTTTTATGCAAATTTAAGATAGGTCCGCTAGATTTTTTTTAAAATTATGGTTGTTGTTTTTGTAATTGTTTTTTAATATTACAAATTAAATCATATCTCATCAAATTAATCCATAGTCAAACTTTAAAATCTTATAAAAACCTTTATATCTCAAATAAATTCAAAGAATTTCAACCATCTACTGAGAAAATTAAGAAAAAAAAGAACTTGGCATGGGTGCATTGAATCCGGCCTGCTTTTTAGTACAGTTTAATAATTAATTAATAGTAATAATTGTTGTCGCTCAAGCAATGATCATGCTTGGTGAGCCATTAATGAGGTGGCCCCCACTTTAAAGACTCCAGACATGTAAATTAAAGGATAAACCTTCATGGCCTTGTGTTATATTGTAAGAAATTTGTTTTTGGTGTTTTTAAATTATTTTAATATATTATTATTAAAAATAATTTTTAAAAAATAAAAAATATTATTTTAATATATTTTAAAAATATTATTTTAATATATTTTAAATATTTTAAAAAATAATCACAGCTACTCTTAAACAGACCCTCTTCAAGTAAGACTCTTGGATCATGAAACCTTACTTTCTGTAAACAGTGATGGGAATACATATTGCAGTTTTTTATTTTTGCTTTTTTGTTTTTATTTATAAATCCTGAAAGAGGTATTATTCTCACTCAATTTATCAGTATATCAATGAATTTCATAAATTAATAATGCTGTATTTTCAACACTCACTCTTATTGATAGGTATATTTGATATTGCGTCCAGCTGTAATTTTTAAAAACTTAAAATATTTTTTTTGTTTTAAATTAATTTTTTTTAGTATTTTTAGATTTTTTTGAAGTGCTAGTATTAAAAAAAATTAAAAAATATAAATATATATTATTTAACATATTTTTAAATAAAAAATATTTTAAAAATCAACTCCTCCCTCATTCAAAAAAGACTTAGTAAACCAAAGTACCTATTTGATGGTCTTATGTTTAAAATGTGGTCGGTCAGCACTCAGCTATGAATGTTTCGCACTCCATGCATAAATCTTCGTTAATGCTCCTCTCAGCAGTGAGAAAAATTAAAAAAGCCAGCTTCCTTAAATACAATTTAGTTCTTGAACTTTAAAAAAAGATTACAAATTAATCTCTAGAGCACAATCCAAGATTCTAAATAAAATTATAAATAAAATTTTAGTATAATTATAAATTTATAATATTTTTATTTTAATCCTTCAATTTGATAAAATTATGATCCTGGAAAATAATTAGAGATTCTTAGTATTAAGATTATAAGCCAACAAGGCATAGAAGGGTAAAAGTCCCCAAGAATATACAATTCCCATCAGACGAGCTGCGAAGAACGAGCACAAATGTATCTACAAACTGATAGACTAGCTGCACTTCACATTTTGAAAAATTAATTTTGAGCCTAAGGTATGTTTTTTTAGAAGGTTCAAAGGTAGGGTGATGAAGACCAAAATGAAGATTGGTTGATGCTGAGAAAGAAACTCCAATCTTCTTAATTTGTCTGTTTTCCAGTAGTAATTTCATTGCAATATATTCACTGAACGAATATATTGGTTACTTAATCTTGCTTTTTATCTAAAAAAAACATTAAATTAATTTTTTAAATAATTTTTTATAAGTATGATGTGTTAATATAAAAAAATAATATTATTTTAATATATTTATAATAAAAAAAATATTTAAAAAGAATACACTGATCATTCACATTACCAACCAAGTACACAGGAAAAGTCGATAGGAACTTTTGGATAATTAAAAAAGACTTTTTGGGTCGTGAAAAACAATTATATATATATATAGCGCGCGTGCGCGCAAAGTCATTCGTGCTGCTCCATTGCATGGCGTAATTATTACTTTGCCTTGGTTTCCATCCGTCCAGACACAACAATTAATTAGTGGGACATTATCCTGCACAATTTTATTTTTACTTTATTTTTTATTATTCATATTATGTTTCTGTTGCATTTTTAATACTAACAATTATGTGCTCATGTACAAATTAGTCTTTCTTTGCTCCGATTAAATTAATATTTTTTAATTATTTGTTTACATAATCTCATAGATAAATTATTTTTTTATTTAAAACATAAAAAGAAAAAAGGAAAAATCAAAGTATATAAATTGAAAGATTGATAAGCAAGAAAAGTATGTTATTTTAAAAAAATATTACTGAAATAAGCATGATCAAAATTGGTCAAATAACTATTTAATTACTTTTAATACTAAAAGGATTAGTTAATTCCCAAAAACACTATCTAATCTGTTTAGGAAGTTAATATTGTTGTGTTTCTATTCTTAGAGATTATGTAATATTTTTTATTTAAAATATTGTTGATATTTTTCTAGTAACGGTTCAATAAAGCTATTGCTTTTCTGTTGATATTTTTCTTAGGATTGTGTACATAATTCTATAGTTTAAATTATTTTTTATTTAGAATAGAAAAAGGGAAAAATCAAAGTATATCAATTCAAGGAATGAAAAGACTTTTGGATCACGAGAAACGTTATATATATTAGTGCGAAACAACAATTCAGTTTGCACAATTTGAAGTCAACAGGGAATCAAGTTGATAGGAACCTTTCATATATATTGCATATTTCCATCGATTTTTATTCTTACTTTATTTTTTAATTATTAAATCCTGAAAAAAGGTATTTTAATACTAACAATTAATATGTGCTCATGAACAAATTAGTCTTTCTTTGCTCCGATTCTCTTTCAGCTAAGGAAACTTGTTTAATGCTTCAACCAGTCACTTTGATTTCGTCTATAAATACTACTAATAATGCCTTTCTTTTCTTCTCATCTTCCATTCCCAGTTAATTATACTTTGAATCCTGCAAGGCCAGCCAACATGAGGTTTTCACCACTGTCCCTCTCTCAATTTCTCTCTTCCATTCTGCTTCTCTTCCATTTCCATTCAACAGTTTCATCTCCACTCTCCTCAAATTACTCCTCCTCTTCTCATTTGTGTGCTCATCGCCAATCTCTTTCTCTCCTTCAATTCAAACAATCCTTCTCCATTCAAAATAGTTCAGCTTTTTTGGAGTTCTTTTGTCCATATCACTTTCCAAAAACAAAGTCATGGAAAGAGGGTACAGACTGCTGCTTGTGGGATGGGGTCACTTGTGACCTGAAAACCGGGCATGTCACTGGACTGGACCTCTCTTGCAGCATGCTTTACGGCACCCTCCTTCCCAATAATTCTCTCTTCTCTCTCCATCATCTTCAACACCTCGACCTCTCTTTCAATGATTTCAACTCCTCCCATATTTCTTCTCGATTTGGCCAGTTCTCCAGTCTGACACATCTTAACCTAAGTGGTTCAGATCTTGCAGGCCAAGTTCCGTCAGAAATCTCTCACCTCTCCAAAATGGTTTCTCTTGATCTCTCTTGGAACGACTATGTGAGTGTAGAACCAATTTCTTTTGACAAGCTTGTTCGAAACCTAACCAAGCTTAGAGAACTCTCTCTGAGTTGGGTAAACATGTCACCAGTTGTTCCCGATTCCTTGATGAATCTGTCTTCCTCTCTGTCATCACTCAAACTCAATGACTGTGGATTGCAAGGAAAACTCCCATCCTCAATGGTGAAATTTAAGCACCTGCAGTACTTGGGTCTTCGAGGGAACGATTTTACTGGTTCAATTCCATATGATTTTGATCAACTCCCCGAGTTGGTTTCCCTTGGTCTCTCTTCCAACAACTATCTAAGTCTAGAACCAATTTCTTTTCGCAAGATTGTTCAAAACCTAACCAAGCTAAGAGATCTCACTTTGGGCTATGTAAATATGTCTTTGGTTGCACCTAATTCCTTGACGAATCTGTCCTCTTCCTTTTCATCTCTTTCCCTCAGTCATTGTGGATTGCAGGGGAAATTCCCGGGTAACATCTTTCTCCTCCCAAACCTTAAATCACTGGATCTGTCATACAACGAAGGCCTCACTGGCTCTTTTCCTTCGTCCAATTTGAGTAATGTCCTCTCTCGGTTGCGTCTTTCTAATACAAGAATTTCAGTTTATTTAGAAAACGACTTAATCAGTAATCTAAAGTCATTAGAATATATGTCTCTTCGTAATTGTAACATTATAAGGTCAGATCTACCCCTGCTTGGTAATCTCACACAGCTCATCTTTTTAGACCTCTCAAGTAATAATTTTAGCGGTCAGATCCCACCATCACTTAGTAATCTCACACAGCTCATATCTTTAGACCTCTCAAATAACAATTTTAGTGGTCAGATTCCATCATCACTTGAAAACCTTGTACAGCTCCGTTCCTTGTATCTCGGTTCAAATAAATTTATGGGTCAAGTTTCAGATTTTTTGGGTAGCCTAGTTAATATTTCAGATTTAGATTTATCCAATAATCAACTAGTAGGCCCCATCCATTCTCAATTAAATACCCTTTCAAATCTACAATCTCTAGATTTATCTGATAACTTGTTCAATGGAACAATACCATCCTTTTTGTTTGCTCTTCCTTTACAATATCTTGACCTTCATAACAATAATTTCATAGGTAATATAAGTGAACTCCAACACGATTCTTTGAGATTCCTTGATTTGAGCAATAACCACTTGCATGGTCCAATCCCAAGTTCGATTTTCAAACAAGGGAACATGACAACCCTTATTCTTGCATCCAATAGTAAATTGACAGGTGAGATATCTTCTTCTATTTGCAAGCTGAGATTCCTTCGGGTCCTGGACTTGTCCACCAACAGCTTGAGTGGTTCTATGCCACAATGTTTGGGGAACTTCAGCAGCATGCTCTCAGTATTGCATCTAGGCATGAACAATCTTCAAGGCACCATCCCTTCAACATTTTCAAAGGATAATAGCTTGGAATATCTCAACCTCAATGGAAATGAAATAGAAGGGAAAATATCATCGTCTATCATCAACTGCACAATGTTGCAAGTTCTTGATCTTGGCAACAATAAGATTGAGGATACATTTCCCTACTTTCTAGAAACGCTTCCAAAGCTCCAAATTCTTGTCCTAAAATCCAATAAACTCCAAGGTTTTGTGAAGGGTCCGACTGCATATAATTCCTTCTCTAAATTACGGATTCTTGACATCTCTTACAACAATTTTAGTGGACCATTGCCAACTGGGTATTTCAATAGTCTTGAAGCAATGATGGCCTCGGATCAAATCATGATTTACATGAGGACAACAAATTACACTGGCTATGTCTATTCCATAGAAATGACATGGAAAGGTGTAGAAATTGAGTTTACGAAGATCCGAAGTACTATCAGAGTACTTGATTTGTCAAATAACAATTTCACCGGAGAGATTCCAAAAGTGATAGGAAAGCTTAAAGCACTCCAACAGCTCAACCTGTCTCATAATTCCCTTACAGGTCATATCCAATCATCATTAGGAAATTTGACCAATTTGGAATCATTAGATCTATCTTCAAATTTGCTTACCGGAAGGATTCCAACGCAGCTGGGGGGTCTAACATTTCTTGCAATCCTAAACCTTTCACATAACCAACTCGAGGGGCCCATACCAAGTGGAGAGCAATTCAACACCTTTGATGCAAGCTCATTTGAAGGAAACTTGGGTTTATGTGGATCTCAAGTACTAAAAAAATGTTACGGTGATGAGGCACCATCATTACCGCCATCAAGCTTTGATGAAGGAGATGATTCAACATTGTTTGGCGAAGGATTTGGATGGAAAGCTGTGACAGTGGGGTATGGATGCGGGTTTGTGTTTGGAGTTGCAACGGGATACGTTGTGTTTAGAACAAAAAAACCTGCATGGTTTCTTAGGATGGTTGAAGATAAATGGAATCTCAACAACAAAAAAACAAAGAAGAATGCTGGCAGATATGGTGCTAGAAGAAACTAAATAATGCAATTGATATTTTCAAGTAAGTTTTGCATTTGAGTTTTCAAATTTTATATTCACAGTTTTTGTTAGGCTATCTTTTCTTTACTATTTCATTTGATCAGTCTTACTTTTTTAATTTTGCAGTACAAACAAGATATCAAGTGGATCAACAATAGGGTGGCAAATTCCTAGTATTGGATTTTTTTTTGTTGTAGTTTACATAATTCAAGGTTAAATGTACATTACTTCTATGAAGAAGAATTCATGCATGTAACAAGTTTGTGTTAACTATAAAATCATTTATGTTTTGGGTCCTTTTTTTATGTGTCCATTTCCTTATTCGTGATCACTTAAATCAATCTCTGTTTCTGGGAGTATTTTGAAAGTTTTAGAGTTATGAACAGATTGAAGCAATTCTTGTAAATTTAAAAGAACACTTGACTGACAGATTCTATTATCACAACAGCAGCAATACTTGCAAGTAAAATAGAGTAATTCTGGTAACTTGTAAGACATGAATGACTATTAAAAAGTGTGATAAAACCATCTCAATGTTCTAAAGCATTGTTTATATCAAAAGCAAAAAAGCAAGATAGGTTTATACAAACAATGTTTGATAGGGAAAACATTAAAATAATTTTTTTGTAATTCAAATGCGATCTATACTCACCGAGCTTTTGTGCATCGCCAAACCACTTGCTCATCAGATTAGAGACCCTCACATTTATAAAAACAGCTCCAGAGTCTCTGACAATAGCTTTTGCAAGCATGGTCTTTCCTGTGCCTAGAGGTCCATATAACAATACCCCTTTTTGTGGACCAAAAGTTTCCCGTGTGAGAAGAGCTCAGGTTTCCGCAGAGGAAGAACCACCAGTTCATACAAAGCTTTCTTGATAGATTCCAATCCTCCAATTGATTCAAAAATAAAAATACACAATTGTAGCATATTGATAAACCATTAAACCGACCATAAATTCTAAAGCCTCTATCCCAATCAATTACATTTTCAGCATGAGAACATGGCCATATTCAATAGTGTTTAGAGGATAGGCTTGATTGTTACGAAGCAGTTTAAATCTTCTACAGAGCAATTGCAATCAGAAGGTTTCATAATTGAAAAGTTGGTTTTCGAATCCGAATTTCATCAGGCATAGAAAGAACTAATATCTATATTTTCCAGTTATAGCAATCATATTGGTTCAAGGCCAAGTCTTCAAATTTAATTCCTTCCAACTATGAACCCCTCCCAGTCAGTCACGCAAGAGGCTAATACTGAACGTAGCAGCCATCAGCATTCACATAGTATCATTTTCAAAAAAGGTGGACTCACATAAATGGAACTAATCATGTGCCATTAGTTTATGATACAGCAGAGACTCAAATCCACTCCATATTATGGATATTTTCATATATTCAGTTGACATTAGAAACTGAGTATTTGTTGCTTGGTAGCAGCCAACAAAGTATAGACAGCCTAGAAAACAAATGGCAAGTTTGAAGACACCAGGAAATATTATAAC
>Ga0325402_1006022_pt1 | contig 11427 bp, 5 predicted proteins | sample PopdelMetagenome_22_FD_207212 | JGI IMG/M metagenome (GOLD analysis project Ga0325402, IMG submission 207212) | Populus deltoides microbial communities from Bellville, Georgia, United States - Xylem-PdKOR-R3 | ecosystem: Host-associated > Plants > Phyllosphere > Stem > Wood/Secondary xylem...
GCTAAGAAAAAAAGTATTGGTCGTATTAATTAATTAATCAAGTGCCCTAATTAGTCAAGGGGTTTAATCGGCAAAATTTATGATTTGAAGTCTATGCGATCTAAATTTCAAATTAAATAATGAAAGACATCGAATCACTAAAATCTAACAGATATAATTGTATTTTTAATAACTTGATTAATCTAGTTAAATCTAATACTATAAAATAATTAAAAATAAATAATATTATTTTAACAAAAATAGTTAATTCATGATATGCCATTTTAACGCATAAATAATAAGAATTAAAGTAAGAAAAGAAAAGAAAATTTTAAAAAAGCTAAAAAAAAAGAAAGGGTATTGGAGATATGTAAAGTCTGCAATATTTTCATTAATCATCAAAACTGTTTAACATTTAGAAAAGTAGAATATAAATACTAAAACTTTAACTAGAAAAAGCGATTGGACTTATGGGTCACTAAATAAAATACCCAACAATAATTAAATCAAACCCAACAAATAAAGTTAAATTAATAAACTTCAACTAAAAATTTATATAAATTAAACCCAAAAACATAAGATAAAACTCAATCTCTCAATTGTTTGGACTACTCTCCATCATCTATGATTATACACGTGCATAAATAATATTTCAAGTTCAATTTCCTACTGCTACATTTGACCTCAATAACCTAGTCATCAAGTGTTTTTTTTTTTTTAGTTTACTTTTTAGACGTGAAAAAAATAACATCTCCATTTATGGAAGAATGCACGAAATAATCTCCATTAGTAGAGCGTGCTCATGATAATAGCATCGTTGAAGGCGATGCTCCACTCAAGGATTATTCCTAAAGATGTATGCATGAACAAATTTATGGTAGTAGAGTCGCACACGCACCTGACTTAATTATTTAAAATGAATATGACATTAATGAATACTTATGAAATAGTATTGGAGTTTTTTTTTCCCTCACAATCGATTAAAAAGAAAAAATATAAATTTACATTAATTAAAGGATTTTTTAACTGGTTCCATAAAAAAAAATAAGCTTGAGGGTAATGTTTATTAAATGCTTTTAATTGATATATATATAAAAATAAGCTTGAGGGTGACAAAGGATGAAAATCATACTTGGAAGCAAATACAAGGAGAAAACACTTTATTGTATGTCCTTTCCCACTTTTCAATATTTGATAAATTAAGAAAAGTTGTTACGAGAAAATACTTTCTAGTAAAAAAATAATTAAATTTAAAAGTTTAAAAGTTTTTTTCTTTTATTTTCTTTAGAGAATATTTTTCAAAACTTAAAAAAATAAAAACAAAAACAAAGTGAAATGGCTAGCATTTTTAATTTTATTATTTTTTAATTTTTTTATCTGTTAGATTTAATTTTTATTTTTTTAATAAATTTGAAAAAAAACATAAATAAATTATTTTTCATTTTATTTTTTATAGCATAGCCAAATATTAAAAATTGTTTTTTAACTTAATTTTTATAGCACTATCAAATATAAAAAACAATTATTTTCTATAAAAATCATCTTTTTAAAAAATATTCCTTTCCAACAAATAGATTGTAACTAAAAAGTCAAATCACATGTTCACTTTTTTTAAAAAAAAGAAAGACTTCTTTCACATCCTCTTCATAACTTTTCGAATTCATGAGTGGTCCTCTATAATATTTCTCTTTATTCTTTTTTCTGGTCTAGTAATTTGGTAGGGACTTATGTATTCTCATATATAAAAGAGAATATTTCATTTATTATTAAATTAGTAGTGTTTATTTATTTATTTATTTTTGATAGGCATTATTAGTGTTTATCTTAAATAAAGAGATATTGGTACTCTTTACTAAAATCTAACAGCTAAGAAACGAACATTAGCCTTATTAAGTGCGAGTGTTTTTGTTTTTAAAATAATTTTTGTGGTTGTGGTTTTAAAAAATAAATTAAAAAAAAATTAGGTGTGGTTAGTTGGATTTAGATACGTGTTTCGTAAAAATTGTAGTTGAGGTTTATGTATAGTAAAAAACATGTATAAAATGTTTGGTAGTTGTGTTTGGAAGTGTGGTTAATGTGGTTGCTTTTCAAAGCGTTTTTTATTTGAAAATGCATCAAAATATTTTTTTTATTTTTTTAAAATTATTTTTGATATCAACGTATAAAAATGATCCGAAAACATAAAAAAACATATTAATTTGAAGTAAAAAAAATTAAAAAATTAAATTTTTTTCAAAAGCACTTTTGAAACACAAGGAGCGTTCGGAAACGCGGGCCAACCCGCATTTCAAAAAAATTCAAAATTTTTTTTTGCTAAAAATTAATTTTTTTATATGTTTTGGATCGTTTTGATACGCTGATCTCAAAAATAATTTTTAAAAAATAAAAAAAATCATTTTGATGCATTTCGACATGAAAAACATTTTGAAAAGCAACCGCAACCACACTCCCAAACAAATTACAAATAGGGTTTTACGAAACTCAGTTAAAAAACATGTAAAAACTACTTCATAAAAAATGTGTTTCAAACTCAATTTTTTAGTGGGTCTCGCAGTACAAAACATAGTTTGGTTTGTTACCAAACACTTTGCTGCGTTTGTTACACCGCAAACGCAAAAACAATTACAAAACAAACACAGCCTAAGTCAAACTAGAGAGGTTAATTATTTCCATTCTTGTGTATACATAGAAAAGATAAACTCAAAGTAAAATGATTTTTTTTCTTTATTTTGCAAAGGAAAACAATTGAAGTCAAACTATTGCAACAAATTAATTTATTTTTAATTATGATGATATGATGATGTTATTATTATCTTAAAATTCTCCACTCATCACACAAACAACAAGAATATTTACATTTTTTGATGTGTTTTAAACGTGTATTTCACTTAAAAAAAACATTAAGATTATGTGTTTTAGTACTTTTTAATGATTTTAATATGCTAAAGTAAAAAAAAAAAAACACCCTACACCATAATACCAAACACAATATTAATCTAATAATTATGTACTCTATAGTTTTCTTTCCTGAAACAAAATTTGAGTCTAGTGGCTACAATTTCTCTTTCTATATATATATATATATATATATATAAAGAAAGGTACACTATTTTTTACTAATTAGTGGTGGGCAGTGAAATATAGGAGTTTTCTTCTTGATTGTGTATCCACAATTGATCAAGACAAATTATATATGTCAATTAAAAGATTTTATTATCGATTTCATAAAAAAAAACTTGTGAATAATAGTTTATTAAGAGATTTTAATGGATATGTAAGTATATTTTAGAGGTCCAAATCTTTTCTTTTCTTTTTCTTTTTCTAGTATTTAAGTCCAAAACGGTTTAGTTGAAACTTCACCAACAAAAAAAAAACTATGATTTTTGTTTTTGGGATAAAGAAAACTAAAAAACTCTAATAGGAAAAAAAAATGAAGTTTACAAAGAAAAATATATTGTTTATTTGGAGTTGATATACAATTAGTAAGCTAAATTGTATTGGTTGGCTACTTTTTTCATCAAATTGATGTTGTGGTTAATTATGATATAGTTTGTTTTTAGGTGATGTACGTGGAGCTTTGTCAGCTTGCATTGATCATTTAAAATTTAAAAAATAAACTTGCATTGACAATTTTATATGATCCAAAACACTTTTGACAAAAGTATATATTTTTATTGTATCGTATAAAGTGAAGAAGAAAGGAAATATATTAATAAGTAGCCAGTTCACCAGAAGATCCCCTAAATATATATAGTAAGCTACCCAAGATCCCTAAATATATATCACCGTGCAGAAACGAGTAGAAATTTGTTGAAATTAAGCTAAACATGGGCGGCCTTAATATTTTATACGTACCTCAGTTTTATTGCAAGAACATTAACCAATTCTGTGTCCCAGAATCTGTCTCTGACTGTAAGGAAATTAAACAGGTTACTAGCTAGCTAGGCTTCCATTGTGTGCCAAAGAGAGGAAGAATATGTAGCCAAAGACAACATAAAAGAGAGAAGACTTAGTTTCCTGTTGATTTAATAATTCACCATTGACTTGTTTTAATTGCAAGAATTTGTTACCTTCTACAAGTGATGAGTGTTTCACTCATTGAAAATGTAAACCACATTTTTTACGTTATTATTAATGAAATAGAAACTTCTGTCTCTAGACAAAATCCACGCCCAAATTTATGTATAACTTCAAAAAAAACAAAATTTGATATCGAGATTATGTGTATTGGCTTTCCTTTTTACAATAAAATATTCCAACTAATTTGAGGGATAAAACATATATATATTGCTCTATTTACTTTACAAAATACGTGATGAAGTAATGAAAAAATCTCAATATTTGGACTTTACTGAAGGTGACTTACCTGCAAGATAATTTTTTTATTGGAATAAAAGATCTTTCGATATTTAAATTAATAAATATATGAGGGATAAAACATGTACGTGTGAAAAGAGAGTATATATGGAGTAGAGAGGGTGATATATGATGTGAATTTGAGTGAAGTTGTATTTGAAATCTTGTTTATCTAGTGACTGAGCGTATTTAATATTTATATAATCAGTTGCTTAAACATACTTTGTGAAGAAGAAAAGTACTTTTGTGAGGGAAGTAAATGAGTGATTCTCATGCTTGGAAATGGTAGTCTTGAAAGTGAGACAGGTTTGAAGAGATATTAGTTGTAGCTAGGCGAATGAGATAGGTTGATGGATTTTTGCTTTGTGGTGTGTACCTGGTGAGGTAGCCCCCTTAGCTGTTCGTGGCTTGGGGAGGGTGAGAGAGAGAGAAGGTTGGGTTGGTTCATGAAGGAGAGGGTTATTCATGAAAAGTTGATTCAGATTATTTTTTTATTTTTAAAATTTTTAAATAAATCTCGAACTTGATTTTATCCTATTTATGATTTTTTATTTGCTTTTAATCACACATATTCATGTAACAATCATACAATATTTTGTTTTAAAAAAAACAGTAATTCCAGTTAACAACTTTGTGTTCAATTTATTAATAAAAAAATTTATCTTAACAAAAAAAATCAATGTATTTTTTGGTTTAATAACAATGATAAATAATCCCCTCATGCTTAGATTTTTTTTTATTTATTTAACAAAATTTTGATTACCTTGCAGCGTATCGCAGGCATACAAACTACTAGCTCCTACAAAAATCTAAGGTTTGTTAAGATGTTTCACTATTCGTGTAAATAGTGAAGCACCTTTCACTAATTAGAAAAAAAAATCTTGCTCATAGTTTTATTTTCTTTTTTTATTTGATCGTTTTGGAGTCTAATTCTATGAGACAAAAGTTTTCTAATGAATTAGAAGGATAAAATTTGAAGTGAGAGGACTAGAATTAAAAACATATAACTCACCAAAAAAACAAGAAAGTTGTTATTTGACCACAAACTAGCCACCAAAAAATAAAAATCTTTGTGTGAATAAGTTTCTCTTCTCAATAGAAGTCGGATGGAGAAGTTGGATGGAGTTGGTTTTTTTCTCTAAACATGACAACAAAAATATATCGGTTTTGGTTTTGTTTTATTTATTTGGTTGGTTTTTGTTTTGTAGTGATTTTGGGGTGATGGGTGGTTTGTATAGGGTTTTATGATGGTTTTTAGGTGTTTTGGAATGACAATGAATACAAAAATAATTTTTAAGGAAACTCCTTGATTTTTTAGGCACAATAAAGATAGATGTATTCTAAGTAGCAGCTTAACAAGTGACATGTCACCGGCCATTGCATGCGATATATTGTCTGCTTAGTAAAAAAAAGTTGACAATACATCGTTTGAGAAAAAAGCCTAGACAAGAACCTGGGTTTTTTTATTAAAGCTAAGTGCATGGGCCTTGCCTTTTTTTTATTTCCTTTAATTTAAGTTTATTTTTTAAGAAAATAATTAATTTAAAATATTATAAATATATTAATTTATTAAATTTGTAAATTAATTAAGAATATATATTAGATATGATTTTATTAAATGCCATTTCTTTTTTATTTTATTTTCAAATAAGAGTTTATCAGTTTTTTTATACTATTAGCAATTTGTTTTACAGCCCATCATCATTTCTTAAAATTATGTTAGTTGATTTCTTGATAGTATATATTTTTTTATTGTTATATAACTAAATAAAAAATATTTTAAAAGATTGATTTTATCAAGCTTAGTTGAATTATTATCTAATTCATGGGTTTAATAAGTTAGCTTGGATGGATCAGAATCAATTAAAAATATCATTATATTAATATTTTCTAAAAAATTTGATTCTTTTGAAAATGTAAATGTTATCTGCCAGCTAATTTAATTAGCTAGTAAAAACACCACCACAACAACAACACAAATAATAATATTAAGAATTTCAAGAAAAGGAAAAAAAAAAACATACCTTGTTTTTTACAAGAGTATTTCTAGGTTAGTTTACTTAATCAAGATTAAATTATTTTCTAAGCAATATTAATTTCACATCTTTAACATCCATGTATTTAATTTAGAGTAATATATTTATATATTTATTTGTAAAATTTAAATTCATAAAGAAAGGAAACAAACTTTCTGTTGAAAACAAAAACCATTATCTAAAATTAAGAAAACAGGTTTTTTGTTGTAAACTTACTTGTCTAACTTCATATCCTCGAACGATCGAACTTATTCTTAATTTAAACGAATGTCCATGCAAAGGGTCCGTCAAGATCAATAAGTTTGTGTAATTAAGAGCAAGACTAATCCTAATAACTTCCCAACTAATAGAAGTGCCAAAAATTAATTATGGTTCACTTCATATCATATCATGTATATTTATAACTTATTATACAGGTAAAAAAATTATATATTAATAATTTATTTATTGAGTTCCAAGTATTTATATGGATATTCATTGTATTTTTTTTTATTTCTTATTCAATAAAAAATAAAATAGTAAAACGCGCATACATATATATATATATATATATTTATATATTATATTGAATTAAAAAAATATAAATATTCTATATATATTTATACAATATAAATATATATCTCAGATTAAGTTTAGAAGTTTAGGTTAGATTTCAAGTCGAGTATAACAATATTTATACTCCATGTGTTACCTATCAATTACGATAATTACCCAAAAGAAAAATATATATTGATTTGATTTGATTTGATTGAATTTTTTAAATTCAGATTAAATTGTGATTTAGAGCTATAACTCTTTACCAGAAAAAGAAAAAGAAGACTACGTACGACTTAATCTTGGTAAAGAAATGGAGGAATTAAAAACACGTTTTGACCTTAATTGTAGTACGTGGAAAAGAAAAGGAAGAGGAAAATGGAGATGCATACCATCATTTGCTCTTTTATACGCAATGGACGAGGAAGTAGTAGATCCAGCCATTACATCAATGGTATTGGACTGATGAGTCTTCAGACTTAACACTTCCGATGAGGAGTCAATCACTTTTGACAGTTATATGATTACAGAAGATGATTGAGAATTGGATCGGTTACATTTATTAGAAGTTGACAATAGAATGGTTGTGCCGGCCAATAGTCATCTCCGTCGAGGTAGTGGTTCCACTGCTTTGATGACTGCCAGAAAGAGGGGAAATTGTCGATTTGACATCGAATACTATTTTGCTTCGGCACTGAATTGAAGTTCTTTTAAGAGAACTTGTATATATCTATAAATATAAAAAAATATTATATCAATACAAATAATTATTTTAAATTGAGAAATATGATAGTTTATCATACTTTCAATAATTTTTTTTTTTAAAAAATCGTTTAGAATTAACACATAGCTTTAGAACTTGAAAATAGTTGAATCCAAATGCTTTATGACATATCCAGGTTTTCTTGGGCTTAGCTGACTGCCAAGACCAGAATTTTTAGGTCTAGTATATTTGTCAAACACATGTTTTCTCAGGCTTTGCCAATTGTAAAGTCCAAATGCTTTGGATCTGACATGTTTATTAGAGTCACTCTACCTCGAACTTGGTTAACTATTAAGTTCAAATTCTTTGGTTCTGATATATTTGTCAAACTTGTGTTATCTTAGACTTGATTGACTACTAAGTCTAAATTTTTGAAGTCTGGTATATTACGAGCTTAACTGACTGTCAAGCTCAAATTCTTTAGATATGGCTTGTTTGTCAAACTCAGACTACCTTAAACTTGGCTAATTACCAAACCTAAATTTTTTTTTATTTGACGTGTTTACTATATTTATTTTATCTGTGTAAGATTTTTTTTATTTATAGAAATCTTAATCAAATATTTTGAATCAACAATTAGCATTGTGACCTGCAATTGAAATTAGAGAAAGTCCAAAAAGATTTTAAAAAATCCTTATAAGTTTAGATAATTAAATTTATTGAGATGGTGAAAAGGTATATTAATCTCAATTAGGCAGCTCAACAACGATGAAAATCAATCCACAATGTTGGTTTACATGACCTTCATTTTTGGGTATGCACAAATCCACTTCAAATTCTGCAATATGAAAAAGTGGGATTGATGATCAATTCTTTATAGAAATCTAATACCTGGTGGATTGGTCAATGGCCATATATCCGCAAATAATAGAATAATTACGTAGCAGGAAATACTGAAATAGTAGGTAGGAGGTGATGCTGATTGCTGAAGATAGAATAAATTTCTCCGATGTATGCCATGAGTCAACTTCTTCTTCTTAATTTCAGACTAGCAATGGCAATTTAATTCAAAATTGATAGATGTCGATTCAGTTCAACCCCATTGGTTGAGTAAATTTTAGACTTGATAAATAATAAATAAAATAAAAATATTATCAAATTTAAATCCGAAATCTACCTGAACCTAACTCAAATAAATATATATATTTACACTATATAAATATATTTGTAGATCATTTGTTTTAATACAATGTGATACACACACCTTAATATTAACATAAAACACATATAAATAAATAATATTTATTATTTTATTATTTAATATATATACACACACACACACTTCAAATATATATTAATTATTTTATTTTTTATTAATTAATAAATAATAAATACTCATCAAAAACCCAAAATCCGATAAACAAATATCTAAATTTTCTACTCAATAAATATAAATACCAAAAAAATCCGACTCGCGGTAGCTGTTATCATCCCTAACTTCTTTGTTGGAAGTTAAGAAGCCCGGGGCCGAAACCCTTGCTTTTGAGCCCTAACTGTGTTCGCACAAGAACCCAGGATTAAGACAGCCATCCTCTCCATCCAGGACTTCCACGCCAGGTTAGGAACATGCCCTAGCTCATAAGGAATTTGCATGACTCCTAAGAAAGTTCAAAGGGGTCCAACAAGAAGGGCCGACTTATCCAAGAGCCTGAGTGGCTCAACAGTGGACTCGTGGTGGAACTCGACTCGGCTCTGACATTGGAGAGGGCCATGCGTTTATGCGATTTGCACGTCATCTTGTTATAAATGAGCTCACACAGCGATGGTGGTGATGCCGACACATTTGCGCTCTGTAAACGGCTGAGATGATAGGGTTTTTACTTTGAATAGAGCACCACCACCAGTTAGGAAATGATATCCTGGGCTAGATCATGCCTTGCCGTTTGTATCGCCTTCTCCATGTGTTTCACAGTTATAAGAACCCCACAAAACACCATATCAGGCAGGTAAAAAGAGAGCATTCATAAAGCGAAGCACGATAGCAGTATATCCCCTTGCCTTTATCTTCTCTATTTACTATAAATTGCGCACAATTTTACTCTTACATCAATACTGATTTAAATATCGAAAGGCCCTTTGCATGATACGAAGGACTTGTGTTTTTTTGTGGGGGGCTCTTCTTTGTTAACTTACGAAGCCCGTCAATCTATTACAAAGATCAAGATATCTCTTAGAATTTATTGCAAACACTAAAAATCTGTGCATTCATGGGGATTTTGAGTGGGAATTATCAAACTATGAGGAGGATCGAGTGAAAAATAAATAAAGTCTCTTTGTGAATCAATTAATAAAGTTGATTGTAAGTAGTTGGGGGGTTTAGGAAATTCAATTTGTAGTAATTATAAAAAGATTTTCCCATGTCGAGTCTCATTTATTAATGATTAATCGTAATTTAAAGTAGATCTCAACTATAATAGCCTTTTCTTTATCCCAGATGATCCAATAAATCCTAAGACAATCACTGTTAAAAAAAGGAAAAGGGCATAGATTGATCTATCCGAAGGTATGAAATTATGTCAAAGATGGGAAATTTATTCCTTAATTATCATATTAGAGAACATTTTTTCTTATGAGCTTTTTATCACAAGGCCAAGAATAGTGTTAGTATCAATAAATTTGGTTGTGGTCTAGAATTACAAGGGATTTTTGGAGTGTAGTAGAGGTTACGGTTCAAAATATTTTTTATTCGGAAATACATCAAAATAATTTTTTTATTTTTAAAAAAATATTTTTGATATCGAAACATCAAAATAATATAAAAAATAAAAAAATTAATTTAAAAAAATATAATTTCAACTACATATCTAGACGCTTCTCCCCAACCTAAGAAGAGAAAAAAAATTGAAAATTTTGTAACAACTTGTTAATCCAGCATTAATCCCCATGAAAGACTTGCTAAGTGGGAACCGTACATATATAAATAACTTGTACGTCTCCAATTACTATTTCAATTCAATGAAACATTGAAAAATTTGACCACCACAGTGTGTGTGGATTGGTTGAGTAGATAACGTGTTGTATGGATAAGGATACAAATAAGGGATTAGAACATAGGGGCTCGTTGGATTAAACTACGAGAAGATAATATTTTACATACGTTTTCCATATTAAATATGGATTATCCACTTCTATTTCTTTATATATATATATATATATATATATATATATATATATATATATATAGGTATTTTGGGATTAATTCTTGTACATAGAGATTGAATTTTATTTTCAAATCTAGAATAAATTAGATTATTCATATAAAAATTAAAGAATTTATAGAAAATTTACTTTAAAGAAAATGTTTGTACAATTCAACCATTAATTTCAAACTAAAAGATCTATTTATTTATATTTTTTAATCACCGGGGGATATTTTAATTAATAACTCAATGCATATAAGTAATAATTAGCATGGTAATATGACCTCATTATTCAAAGTCCTAAGCTGTATTCTTTGAGCTCTTAGTTCTAGCCTTCATCAATGAACAATGAAGTTGGGACTAATCAAAATATGTCCCTTTTCTCCCTTGTAGGGAATGACATAGCTTCAAGATAAGATAACCTAAGACAAAAGGGTTTGGAAACAAGTGAAAGGTACATAATTACCTTGAGCATTTCTTGAATTTTGTCTGCAAGGGTAAAATTTCGTAAAGGCCATGATAAAATTTGCCATTCCAAGAAATTTTGATCACTTGTACAGCATGGCTGTTTGTAATTTGATCTCACAAAATTGAATTGTAATCCAATTTTTTTTCAAGG
>Ga0325402_1006023_pt1 | contig 11426 bp, 6 predicted proteins | sample PopdelMetagenome_22_FD_207212 | JGI IMG/M metagenome (GOLD analysis project Ga0325402, IMG submission 207212) | Populus deltoides microbial communities from Bellville, Georgia, United States - Xylem-PdKOR-R3 | ecosystem: Host-associated > Plants > Phyllosphere > Stem > Wood/Secondary xylem...
TTGTTTCTCAATTGATAAGGTTTTTGTCATAGGAGGTGGCCAGATATTGAGGTAATTTTGCTAGTCAATGAATGCTTAACTTTCCGTGCTAGTCTCAACTATGCTACACAGAATATTTTGGTTTTTTTATGCAGGGAAACACTTAATGGTCCAGGATGTGATGCCATCCATGTTACGGAGATTGAGACGAGTGTTGAATGTGATACGTTCATTCCAAGTATTGATTTTTCTAAGTTGCAGCCTTGGTATTCGTCTCCACCATTGGTTGAAAATGGCATTCGATATTCTTTTGTAACTTATGTTCACGTGAGGAACTCTGAGAATGAAACTATTGCTGGAAAGACTGGTGGAAAGTGTAATGACGGTAAATCGAATTCTAATAGGGTTGAGGTAAAGGATTTCTCATTTCTTCCGAAGATGATTTTTGAGAAACGTGATGAGTACATGCATCATACAAGCAGTACAAAATAATTTGTTTACAGATCCAATTTATTGCAGGAAGCTATATTGAAGTTCCAAGTTCTCTGAGATATGTCAGTTGTAATATTTTGAAGATATTAATGTTTTGTTGCAGTTGATAGTTTGACTGCTGATTGGTTTGATTAATGAAACTATTTCGTTCATAAAAAAGAAATGTATGTAAGACTGGCTGAAGAAATTATCTTAAGTGGCAGATGACAAGGCAGGATGATTAACCTGTCAAATCTTAACCACCTTCAATGTATCCTTCTGGTTTTCTTTTTCACGTCTTCGTTTTTCTGATGGCTGCTCGTGTGCTTAATCTCTTCGACTTCTTACAACCAAGGTAACAAGAATCCCAAGAGCTTATGAATCACAGCATGTCTTTTTGGATGACAGTAACATCAGATTTTATTTGTTTCTTTGCTATGATATCAATCATCGGATGCTTTTCATCTGTTGTCCATGATGTTGTGTTTTTCATCTAATTTACAGATAGTGCTTTTGTGGCTTGTTAGTGATTCGACAACTGCGCAGTTAAAATGTCCTCACTGACTGTTGATTTTAAGTTTTTGTCAACCCAACGGCACACCTTCAGAGGTCTTCAATTTTCTTTAAAATTATAGGAAAAACAGACATTATGAACCAATTGTAACATGAAATCCAAGCAGATTGTTAAGATTTTCATTCACGGGCCAGGTCATTAACCTAAGGTCATTTGCAATTCATGTTCATTTTCTTTCTAACTACAGTTCATCCACCATAGGAGATACTATAGAGAAGCACTAAGATATAATATGTAATATGGCTAGTAATTAATAACTTGGATGGCCAATTCTTGCCTCCTCCTTAAATGTTAGTAGTAAATTTTCAAGGAAGATTAGTCGAGGTGCTTCCTCTTCTTTTTTACTATCATGCGGTCCCGCCTCCCTATGGGGGAGGCAACAGGTAGCTACTGCAGTAACTGTATAATAAATCCTATGTCAGAAGCTTACACATCCTTGACGAGGCTCCAACAGGACATGGTGCTCTTCCAGAACCTCGATCATTCAGTGGAAGTGCAATGAGTCTCCTTACAAGACGTCTATAGATAAGGAATAGATTGTACAAATTCTATCAACAGGGGAAATCTAAACTGCCAACAGCCTATGGACTTTGCGGGATCAAAGAGTTGAGGTTGGTTGGTTGTAAACACAAACAAAACTTTGATTGACATGCTTTATCTTCGAGTTGCACGGAAAATAAAAGGCTAAGACTTCCATTAGTAAAAAAACTAAGTAGATAGTTCTATTATAAGTACTTGTATAGCAGACTGGTGAAAGCATGAGAATGATAATGCTTCCAGTGAACAATATGCATAATTTCTAGAGCAAATAAAGCAATGATTCAACCAAAATATCAGTTTTTGACGAAAACCCAAGATGGGTTCATAGGACATGAATCAGAACATATTAAGCATTGCAAATGCTCGGTGCAGCAAGAGATTTCTTATTTACATAATGGTGCAATAACCGTAAAAATCGTCACTAACGACATACCACACATCGCATCTCTGACATACCTTTGGAGTGCAAGGGATAACCATGTCTTTCTTCTCTTCCTTGGGAGGCCCTACGCTCATAATCGACGCAGATTTTCTAAATTTCCTCACCTTGCAAATGATCTTCACTGGATCAGCTTCACCAATCACTGTGACCGTATTCTTTGATGGGTCGAGGACAATAGAAGTTATCCCCTCTATTGTTGCAATTAACTTCATCACCCTCTGCCTGCATTTTGAACAGAGCAGTTGCACTGACACAACTGTTTTCTGCACAGAAAAATAAAGTCAGTTTCCTCCGTACCTTCTCTGAGCTCAAAACAGATAAAGATTTAAGCCACGATAGACCTGCTGAAAAAGTACTGCAGAGTGTCAGTGTGAGCAGAGAAATGACTCAGGACAACGATAAGTAAAAGAATTCCAGATAAATCATCACATTAACTTAAAAGCACATATAGTGTTTTAAGAGTGCAGGAAGGACAACCTTTGACATGGTTTGACAGAGTTAAAATAAATTATGCAATGGATACAGAAGGTATGGAAGGATTCAGCGTTGATATAAATAGATTGTTTGGTATACTTATTTTACCTCAATCATGTAATAATAATTAAATGATAGTATATACTTTTACTTTCTCATGATGTTGGGATAAGTTTGGCTGAGGCCTAAATAAAGTAAATACTACAAGTAGGTGATAAGTAAATGCCTGTCAGAAGGTACTTGATTGGTTTCAACTGTTACCTCATCTATGCATTTATTGCAGAATTTACTCACCCTCCTCAGATCAGTCTATCTCAGCATGCCTTCAGATTCAGTCTATCTCAGATCATCGATGCAGTTAATTTTGCCATTTCACACACCAGTGCAACAGATCTTCAAGCAATATATTGCCAAGCATATAGAAGAAAAAATATGCAGATGACAAACACGGATCAACATATGCGGATGCGTGTCTTTCGTTGTGAGAAAGAGATGAACGAGGTAGAACTATGAACAATCTACAAGCATTAATGGCACTCTATATCTCTCCAAAAGTGAGTGTGATTAACATTTGGTGTAGTAGTGTTAATAGCCCCATCAGGTGCAAGCTGTGGTGTTTTAAAGGCGTACCGATGTGGCTTTTAATCTAGAATGATGGTAATAGTAAACTGATATTGCATGTTGTAGTGTCCTTCAATTTCTCAGTTTAGCTCATTTGGAACTGGGTCAGATGAATGGGAGCTACTTGTTCCCACTTCCGCCACAAATTTGTCCTTTTTTGCTGCCCTCAAATTTCAAGATGTCGAAAATGGTTCCTGATCTAAGCACGCAGATGCCTTCAAAAACTTGGCAGCTCATTGTTGAGTGCATGGAGTAGCCACAGTCTACCAATCAACCCATGCATGATTGTTCTACCTGGCCATGCACTAGTCAAGTCTTCCTTACCGGCTGCTGGCAACACGCAAGCTGATTTCCAATATCATCGTTCTGTAAAATTTGATGTTCAGAAACTAGTTAGGAAAAGGAGCTTCCAAACCACACAGATCAAATCCAGATTCAAAAATAGAAAATCAGTAGCTAGCTCTAACTAAATATGTTAACCAGTCCAGGGAAAAACTGAGAAAATTAGTTTTTTTTTCATGCTTTTGGATAGCACATTTTAACCATTGCGTATATTCAAATATTGACGAAGAACTCAAATATCCATACACAGCAAAGAGAAAAGATCAAGGAAAAATCGATGCAATAGTTTTGACAAAGGAAATTGCCTTTAACTTTCAAATACGAAAAGTAAAGGGTGATCATTCCTGCTATTTTGGTTCCCATATGCCACAATAAATTTAAATCCAGCTGCACAAATTTATAGCCCGCGTGGGCTTGGGAATGGAATGGCAGTATTGTAGTCGATGCATCACTTTCCCTGTTGACCCCGATGGTGCTTGTCCCTTTCAACCCTTCTTCCTCATTGAACTCCTCTTAATTAACAACAGAGGATAAAATATTGACTAAATTTCTATATGCTCATTGTCAATGTATATATTCAAAATTTCTATGCACTCTCAACATTTAACAAAGAGAACTTGGAGGCAGAATTTGAAGAGAAATTTATAATAATTAATCAGAATCAAGAGGCTGGTGTCTTCGTTGATTATTCAATGGGGCATTATATGATGGTCAAAGATAAGGAAGTAAGAACCAAGAGTATCTAGTTTGTTTTGGCAAAGGCTATCAACGCAATACATCAAATAATGGGTCAAAAAGAAGTTACTCGCACACCAACCAATTAGCGTGCTAGCACTCAAAGCCTAAACGCAAAAAGTAAGACTAATTTCGTCTGCTACCCCAATTCCCATAAAAGAGGTAAGAAAAGACAAACTAAATTTTAGAAAACACCAACAAAGTCTCAATCCCAAACTACTTTGGGTCAGCTGAAGTTTACATTTTTAAGGGAGATTCAATCTCCCTAAAAGCTAAAGAGCGAAGAGTTTGTGAACCAAAATATTAGCAGTTTCCATCTGCACTCTTACAAGTTACAAGCATTACATCAACAATCTTTGGTCTTGTTGAAACTCAATTTATGTTTCGTAAGTATCCATGCTCCCAGCATTGCCATCTTTATGCTCCCTTTACAAAATTCGAGAGTAGCTGTTCAATATCTTCTTGTCCAATTCATAATAGTCTTCCATCTTCTTTAAAGGTCTCAAATCCAAGTCAATGAAGTTCACCTAGGCAAATGAAACCCGTATAAGATAAAAGAAAAAAAAAATGAGGGAAGGCACCTTGCCAGAAGAACTTAAACAGTGAGCTTTAACATGTTCTGGCTGCAGTTTAGAGGTACTAAGGAGCTCAATATGGAATCAAAACGTAGTCATGAATGTGAAACACAAAACAAAAATCATGAAAAGAGTTTGCTGAACATGGCATGTGCTAATTTTGTTTCCAATTTCATAAAACTGAAAGAATGATGACATTGTAGTACTCCTAATAATATGACATTTACCATGCATGTCAAAATATATACAAAATGTATCAAAGGAAGTGTACCTTGTAATTAAAACTTTGGTTAGTTGATTGTAGGTATACATGACTATATGGAGATCCAAACTCCCAGTCTTCTGTTGGTCTAAAACTGATCATCAAACTACAGTCCTTTGCAGTAGCAGCTATCAGATAATCTTTCACAATCTTCAAACTCTCATCCATATGAATGGAATGCAAAGAGGAACATCTATGTGGTAGTCCTGCTTCATCCAACTGTTGGCATACTGCACAAGGCTGAGAAACAATGTTGTAATACGCATGGATGGCCCCTTCAATGTCAAAATTGTCCAACTTTTGAACTTCAAGAAGCTCATCCAGCACTCTAGAGCAGTAAACTGTCTCACCAACAAGCTGTATAAAACTCATCGTGCGCAAGCCATCTTCTGCCTGGATGATGCCCTCAAGCATGTCTTCAAAAGCTTTTCCAACCACAGCATTAGTTTTCTCTGTGCCACCACCCGAGCCCCCAAATATAAGAGAACCATTCAAGAATACACGGAAATTGTTCTGAGGAGTGTTGTACAGATCCTTGATGGCTTTATGTATTCTTTCCTTGGAACCAGAAAACAGATCCAGAGGATCATACTCACTTAACTCTGATATCTAAAAATTTAAATTATTCAAGTCACAGTGAATTATTGAACACACAACAATAATTAAAAAAGAAGAAGCCTTCAGTAGCAAGGTGTAGTTTAATGCTAAACTGCATTAGTTCTTATAAAAAGTAGTAGCAGATAAATGGAAGAACTTCACTGGGACAAACCATATATGTGCAGCAATACGCTCGACCAATTCAAATCTTTGCTGGAAAACATGGCTCAAGAAGAGCGGCATAATAAATGGAAGAAAAATCACCTCTTGTTCACGCAACTTCAGGATTTGGTGCATTCGAAAACGAGTAGTGCTCCTTTTAACAGAATTTCCTTCAGCCATGAATTTTGATAAAGGAAGAAATCCACATTTGGGCTACTTGGTGGAAACAAACAGAAGTTACAAAGCCTAGTAGGACAAGATATCACTCACAGACGAAAATAAAGTAATACCAATAAGAGAAGAAACACAATGAAAAAGCGAAGTACCTTTATCTCAACTGATATGCAAGATCCATCTCCAAGAACACCTGGAGATGAAGAAATTAAAGAAAACATCCATGATTACAAGTACCACATAAAACAGCTCAATCCACTTTCCAGTCATAGGTGACATAAACTTTAGTCCTTGATACTACAAATCAAAATGAATTTTATTGCAATTTAAGGGAAAATAGAGGGGCACGTAGGATTATGATGCGAGTATTGCTTGCCATCAAAATCTTCAGGTCAAAGAGCATAATTTCCCAACAGAATATCCACAAAGGGCAAGCTATTGCAAGTTTTGGCTTTCGTGCAAGGTAAGTTCATACCCTTTCCACCCATGCCATAGAAAAGTAGCATCTACACTATGGCATAACACTGCCTCGGAGGTAACTGGGGAAGTGATTTCTTACAGTGGTAGCTACCACATAAAGCATCTAAAGAGAACAAAAGATAAAATTTTCGGCCAGGCAAGGAATAGAACATATCACAGGCTAGAAAATCAAACTATATAAAAACACTTTGAATGACAGCAATTACCTCCAGGAAATAGAGAATGATCAGACATTATAATCACAGAATCGCGTTCCATATCAAACGTGGAAACATCAACTCGCCAAGGCGGACGCTGCTTAATTACATTCTTTTCAACACACTCAAGAAATTCCCTTGCCACTGGCACACGCATCTACCAAATGCACAACAAGCCAATATCAAAAACCTGAACCACACACTATTAATTATCAACACATTTATATAGAAATAGAGGTATCATACCCCGGCATCGACATGTTTGGGACCTAACAGAGGACTCATGACTAGCTGAGTATAAATCTGCTCTGCAATTTCTTTCGTAGGAGAGGCAACCAACTCTTGCACGTCTCTCCACAACAACCGTTCTTCCTCTGTTAATACTGATTGGTTAGAGTCACACTTCGGTGACCCGTTCCTTTCTTTTTTTGCTATCCTCGTTACTTTCCCAATCTAACATGCGTTTGACAATAATTAACAAAAAAAGATAAAAATGAAGCACAAATTTTGCAACAGAAGTAAAGTGATTAGAACTTTTTATCAGCATGTTTTCTCTAATTGTAACGGAACTTACAAAAGCGGGAGATGATCCAGTGTAAGCGAGGACAATATTAGCAGCACCTTCACCTCTGTACGACCAATCAGCTGCGTCCTTTCGCTCTAGTTTGACCTCCATTACTGAATTTGATGTGTTCACTGTGATGAATTCACCTCTGTACGACCAATCAGCTGCGTCCTTTCGCTCTAGTTTGACCTCCATTACTGAATTTGATGTGCTCACTGTGATGAATTCATTGCACCATCATATTTCAAAAAGAAAAAAAAACTGAAAAGATATTTACCAGAAAATGAGAGGAAAATATCTGCTGTTGCTGCAAAGTGTTGATGATAATTCAACCCTAACAGGCTAACGTCCAAACTGAGATAAATTCGGAAGAATCGCAGAGAATGATTCAAATGGATAGAAAATACCGTTCCTGGTGATAGTATAGATGTTTTTTAAAGTATATTTTTATTTAAAAATATATTAAAATAATATTTTTTATTTTTTAAAATTTAATTTTTATATTAATATAATAAAATAATTTAAAAATACAAAAAAGTATTAATTTAAAATTAAAAAAACTAGTATTTTTGAAAACATAAAAATTAGAGTATCATTTAGTCCATCAAAACAAACTTACAATTGAATCCCCCATCAGCAAAAAAACCTAAAGAGGAAGGGATCTTACTGTACACTGTTCATTGTAATAATATAATGATAAAATTACTCTTGATTCATGAAATCTTTAAACTTGAAATTAATGGCGGAGTGATCTTCTCACCATAAAACAATTATATATTTTTTACAAACTAAATAAAGTTAGATTAGTTATTTTATTTTTTATTACACAGTGAAATTATTAATTTAGCTCTATAATAATAATAATAATAATAATAAAAGATTATCTTTAAAGAAGGGGTATTTTGATTTTTTTAATTTTCAAAATAATATAAATACTTTATTACCCTTTAAAACAAAATCAAACAAACCCTTTTACAAAGGCTTTTTAATCTTTTTTCCATAGTTTTTTTTGTAATATATTAAGTTAATTCAACTATATTTTTGTACTTTAATAAATATTAAATACTTAAAAAAAATATCTTGTTGGCACCCGTGCGGGGCACATGCTAGCAAATAAGCAAGTCATGTGAATTGTGAAGTCATTTAGCCACCGAAAGCTGCCTTCACTGACAACGTTGGAATCTTCATGACACCCTTTCTACAATGGGGCGGTGAGTGTTCCAAAAAACTATTTCGGTTGGAGATTGTTCCCTTGGAATTCCGAGTCCAGGCTAGAAAATGGATCGAAGCAGGCATTTGCTTGCGGACGCCATTTTTGTTTCATGATTGTTTGAGAAACTCAACCAGGCGTCCACAAGAAAAGAATAGCCTTTTCTAGTAAATGGATAGGTATATTTTGCTTTTAAAAAGACTTTCAGATTGATAAGATTCTGAGCCACTAAATTTCAGATTCTCTTGAATTAACATGTTAAACTGTTGTAGACGTCTGGTTGATTGCTAAATTTCTCTATTTCTTCACTATTTCTGTCATGGGGTGTTTCTCGACAAGGACTTCACATGAGTTCTGACTTGCCCCACGTTCAGATTACCTTTCACTCCCAAGAAATTAAAATCCTTTGGTATAGTGGTTGGAAAATAGTTTTATAAAATTTTAAATTTTAAATTTTTTTTAATTTTAAATTAATATATTTTTGATGTTTTTCATGTTATTTTGATGTGCTGATTTTAAAAATAATTTTTAAAAATAAAAAATATATTATTTTAAAATAAAAAACAATTTAAAAAATAATTACTGCCCTACTTTCAAAAAAAAAAAAAAAAAATTCCGACCATGACAACTTCAATGTGAACACATGCCACAAACGTCTAACCAAGAGTTACCTTTTTAGAAGAGCTTGAACAACTTGACACTTCTAGCAATGTCTAGTCTTCATCACCCAAACTTTTCACGGCCCTTTTCTTTACGGGAACAAAAAAAAAAAAAACCTAATTAATCAAGATAACTTTATAAAATATTATCAAAAATAAATATAAGTTTTAATTACCGATCAATGCAATATTAAAAGATTAAATTAAAAAAATTAAATAAAAAATAACACAAGTCAATTTGAATTAATATGTCAAACCCTGGTGAGGAGACTAGATTAACTCTATAGAAAGAAAATCAAAACAAATTATAAAATTTAATTCACAATCAACTCAATATTAAATGATGAAATTAAGAAAAATATTCAATTAAAAAAAGAACCAAAGAAAAAACCCTAACTAACATGGTTAACTCGTGATCCAGGTTATGAGATCATGATAACCTATAAAAAAACAAATAATAAAATAATAATGAACCTAATGTTTAATCAATTAGGGCGTGCACCTCTTGTAAAAGTCTGAGACAGAAGGAGTTTTACTCGTTCACTTGAACCCCCAAAGTGCACTTTTCAGGGGATGGGGTTTCCTCAAATAAAAAAAAAATTAATGTTGAAAGATAAATTAAAAAATAACATGAGTCAATATTATTAACCTGAATCATGAAACCATGATAACTTTATATAAAAATAAAAAATATTATAAAATTCTATATTTAATAAACTTAATATTAAAAAATAAAATATAAAAAAAAAACCTTAAAAATTTTGAGAATTAAAGCGTGGCCTAGACTTTTCAGTGTTTTTTTTAACATTGAAAAGCCAGCCCTTAATGAACATCGAAGCTAAGCCTAGTACATGTTAATGCTACGTGAATCGGCGAGGTTTTTGTGGAAACATAGACGTCATCCACGTGGTTCAGCACGTGAGTGGACAGACATTATCGATTTGGTAACAGGACCCAAATAAGAATTTTACATTATACATCTCAAGTTATTAACTGTGCTGCTATGTTTGTGAATAACATTTTAAAATATTTTTTATTTAAAAATATATTAAAATAATATTTTTTTTATTTTTTAAAAATTATTTTTGATATCAACACATCAAAATAATCTATAAATATTAAAAAAATATTAATTTCAAATAAAAAAATTTAAAATTTTTAAAAACACCAATTAAATCGTGTTTCTAAACAGGCCGTAAAACACAACACGTTAGATTATTGCATTATTTTTATTTGCATGGTATTTCAATTTATATTTTATCATTTGGAAAATAAATTATAAAAAATGATATATATAATGAAGCAAAAGGTCTAGCATAGATCCAAGTAGATTCTATTATATAATAAAATTTTCATATTTTATCGTAACTTGGGTGTTTTGTAGGTTTTTCATCACAAGTAAATTGTTTTTTTTTCTTTGTCTAAAATATCCTCCATCTATAATCAAAGTTTTCAATCTTATCCACTACATACAAAGTTAAAAACACATTCAATTGATTTTAAAAAAAATGGTAAAAATACAACTTTGATCGGAGGGCTAACTTACAAGATCATAAAAATCATAAAAGACTAAATTATAATTTACTTATTATATAATGGGTGTAATAAAGCTATAGAAGAGTTTACTATTGTCACGCCTAATAAATTCTTATAAATGTAAGTTCAAAAAGTTTAAATGATAGGTAATTAAGTTTCTTAGTTTAAACATAATAATTTCTTAATTTAAACATAGTAATTTATTTATTTAAGCATAATAAAGTGGAATTTTAAATGTTAATAAATGCATATATTAAGGTAGGAAATGCAATAACTACAATTTAGAAGGAAAAAAAAACTCAAATAAACATGATTTGATTCAATTATTTAGATTCTCTATTTAATGCCGGCGGTAATCAAAGTGCTTACTAATTAATATTAAAATTTATGTGATTAATGAAAAGGACTTTGATGTTTGCAATTCCCCAAACTCATTTTTTTTCTTTTTTTTTTTTCTTATAATATGTTTTTCTATGTTTTCTTGATAGAATGTATAATCACAATGGTCCATGATTCTTCTCTTTTAGAATATTTTTTATGCATGAATCACTGCTTAGTTATTGATAATATAATTGTGATTGTTTTTTAAAATATATTTTACTTAGAAATGTATTGAAATAATATTTTATTATTTTTTAAATTTTATTTTTAACATCAAAACAATAAAACAACATATAAGAAAAATACTTTTATATAAAAAAATAAAATTTAACAAACTTTTGTTAGGGCAGCACTCCCAAACAATGGCTTAATGCTTGCTTTGCATTTTCTGCTCACAGGCAAAACATATTTATTGTTTTTTAAAATATATTTTTGCTTAGAAATGTATTT
>Ga0325402_1006025_pt1 | contig 11424 bp, 6 predicted proteins | sample PopdelMetagenome_22_FD_207212 | JGI IMG/M metagenome (GOLD analysis project Ga0325402, IMG submission 207212) | Populus deltoides microbial communities from Bellville, Georgia, United States - Xylem-PdKOR-R3 | ecosystem: Host-associated > Plants > Phyllosphere > Stem > Wood/Secondary xylem...
GCTAAACAATCACTTTAATCAAATACATAAAAAATGATGATCGACGAGTAACCCCGACAAACACAACATTTGTTTACTACTCTAAAATATTCAACTTCCCCCTCCCCTCTCTCTCACTTAGCTTTTCGTGTAAATCTTTGAAACCACAAGTCTCTTGTTTTTTCTCTCATTATAAAATAAAAAATATAAAAACCCTAATTTATCTCTTACTCATGGAGTCACTTGCCATGTTTGAGCTATCCTCAACAAATTGAGTCAGATTTATTTCCTTCTTCACTCTTTGAACGAACCCAACAGTGACTCCATCTTTCTTGACCTCTGTCAAGTATTCTTTTTACATTGCTCTATCTTCTCAAATTTCACAATTGATGATTTATTTCTTACTCTCATTTGTTTTTCTTCATAAAACACTAACATTTCAGTCTTTGTTTGACTTTAGTAGATTTGAATTAAAATAAAAAATTATTTTAGGTTTCGCAAGTTTAATTTAGTTATTGTTGGATTAAAATTATATTGTTTGACTTTTTTTAAAAAAAAATATTGCTTGTTGCTGACTCGAAAACATGTTTGGAATACTTGAAGACTGACCTGAAAAACATAAAGTTGGAAGTAGTACTTGTTTCGGTTTTCAAGTTTGTTTTGGACCAACCTTATTTCACAAAAGTGTTTTTTTAGTCTTGAAGAAGTTTGGAGATCACTAAAGATTTTTTAGAGAAGTTGTCTAATTAGTTTTTTTTAAATGATTTTTGTCGGTCTTTGAAGATTTTCTAGAGAAGTTCTGTAATTTGTTAGAAAAAAAAAAAGATTTGGAGGCGTTTCATTGTTCATATTGTTCGAAACATTTTAGAAAAATAATTTTTAAACATTAAAAAAACCTCATTAGTGTGAATACTACTAACTTGTTTTTGTTTTTCTTTTATCTTGAAGAAAGAAATTGTTTTATTAATTTTATTTTAGCGGCCAATAATTGTTGTTAGTAACAAATAATTTTTATTTTTATATAAAATTTATACAAATACAAGTATCATGCAACTAAAAATAATATAAAAGATTAATCACTATCTAAATAATAATAATTCAATTTGTTTAAAAAATAAAAGAGGGTATGAATCAATATTTAAATAGAAATAATTAATTGAAAAGAATAAAAATAAAACAAAAACAAAAATAAAGAAGGTAGGCGCTCATGGCTCAAGCCCATGTATCTGGTCTTGTTAAAAAAAGGTCAAAGCCTACGCTTGAGTTTTTTTTTTCTTTAGGTCCACTTTTATATTTTTTTAAGGTCGGTAACATGTTGTTTACAATGGTAGGTAACTTGTTGCTGACTAATATTTTTTAAAATCAAGTTTGATGCTTTTTGAACCTAAAAACTTAATTTATTATCTTATTTTAATTTGAAAACACCTTTAAAACACAATATAAACAAAAAAAAACCTAACAACCCCAAAATTACTTTTTAAAAAAACCGACTGAATAAAATAAATTAAATAGAACACAATCTAATTTTCCTGCCATAATTAAAGAAAAAACCACTTTTATTAAACTCTCTTTAAGAAAAGCAAATCATTGACACAAAAACCCTCCATTTTAATGTCCAAATATGACCAATTAATAGCTTTTTTTAACAAGTTTCTCTCTCTTCTCTTAAATTTAACAATTAAAAAATAAATAAAATAAACTCTTAGAACAATAAAATGAAGTTTTTTTTAACAAGTTTCTCTCTCTTCTTATTAGTCCTCTTTATTTTTATTTTAATTATGTACAAGAACAATTGAAATTTCTTAAAACATACTATTATCTTTTGAGTGGATTCTATTTTTCTAAGATAATTTATTTAATAATATAGACCTAACATGAATATAAAATCATCTAATTTAATTTTCATGTAATTAGCATGCATACTTAACATAGAGATATGATAGAAGATAGCTATTAATTAATCAAATACAGTTAAAGAACACAAAGCTTAATTGAAAAAAATATAAAAAAAATACAAGATTAATTGACAAAATTAAAAAATATAGTTACAAATGAGTAATTAACATAAATACATGAGTAAAATTAGGCCATTTACCAATAATAAAATCACTTCTCATGGATTTAATATGAATGTCTCCCATTCATATATCTATAAGCTATAGCCCTACATTTAAAATGGATCTATGAAATAATTACTCTCCAAAGAACAATAAACTTTTATTTATACAGATTAATGTGACAACTTTTTTTATACTCAATCAATCATATAATATTCATAAAATTTACAATTACAATAGATAACAACAAGAAGAACAAAAAAACATAAATTTTAATGAGAAAAAATAACTACATATGAATCCTAAATTTATAATTTATTATTTTAAAATTAAGTCTAATGATTCATGTCTTATTAAAAGGTTTACAAAACCTTTAAATAGGCTAAAAAACTTTATTTTGATTAGAAAACAAATCATAATCCAAAAAAAAATAAAAAAATTAACATACAATCCAAAATAAAACAATAAATCTAAAAAAATAACAAAATTGACCCAAACAATATCTTCTTGACCTAATTTTTTGAGACCTTATGGTTCGATTAACAATAAAATGAATCATAATTAGGAAACAACATGTTAAATCATGTAACCAAATTTGAGTATGATCTAACAATTAGATATTCTGCTATGATCCTTTTTAGTCATTATTCTGGTATGACACGAACAAACCTCCTTTTAAACCTAAACATGTACTATTGGTCTATAAAAGCATTCATTAAACCATTCATATTGTTTATCTAGGGGAAAACCTCATTTGAATGCTCAAAACCTTTATTTTCTACAAACTCATCTACATCATTCCCTCTTGGTTGGAGATGTGAAGTGTTGACCATTAAAGACATTAAAAGTTTTTAGATAGGTAGGAAAGAGAAGCATGTATGCATTGTCTTTAATCTTCTGCAACACCTCACAAGGAATTATCTTTCTTTCCTTTAGCTTATTGTGCATGTCTACCAGAGTTTTTAAACTCAACCTGGTGGTCTAGACCCAAGGCTCGGGTTCCGGGTTTTGACCGGGTCTCCCGGGTCAATTCTGATATTTATAAAAAATTAAAACGATGTTGTTTTAGTAAAAAAAATAAAAGTCAATGGGTTGCAACAGGGTTTTAACTGGGTCTTGTCGAGTCAGCTGAGTCAACCCACCGGGTTAGCCGGGTCACCTCGAGTCAACCCACCGGGCCGGTCCGGGTTTCAAAAGTATGATGTCTACTATAAGCCTATCACAAGTAAGTACTACCCATATTAGAAAACCAACCTCAAACACAGTTAATCTGCAATGAGTATCAATCAAGGTTTTATACTCTATATTGTTTCAATGATTATCTTCTTGATATGTTCATGAATACCATACAAGTAATTTGTCAATAAAAGGAATATGTGTTAACTTTAGCACTCCACATAAAAGACTATCTTAATTGGACTCAATTGGGTGGTCTAATTCTAAAATCTATTATAAGCAAACTCAGATTATAACAAGACTATATCCTACTATTTTGGTTGTCTTCCACCAAACTTCATAATAAGTTTTCAAGGTTATATTAACAATCTTTATCTACTCACTTGTTCGAGGATGGTAAGCATTACTAAAGTTTAACTGAGTACCCATCTTTCCTTATTAGCTCTTCTAGAAATCACTTATAAAATTCACATTTGTCTGAAGTGATAGACCTAGGAATGCCATGTAAATGAATCACCTTGTTAAAATAAAGTGGGTTATCTAGGATGCTTCTATAATCTTTTAATAGGCTATAAAATAGGTTATCTTCGAGAACCTATCCAGAACTAGAAAAATAAAATCCATGGATTGTTGGGCATGAGGTAGCCCTAACCAAGAATCCATACTAATATCTAGCCACGAAGCTTTAAAAACCGGTAATTGAGTATACAACATTTGATAAGATTTTCTTGGACATCTAATAAAAAACACATCTTTTCAAAAAACTAGATACCTGGTTTGACAACTTAGACTAACAATAATTTGCTGACACTAAGGCCAATGTATTATCCCATCTAAAGTGTCCCTTAGAGTATAATTCCCAGACAAGATATTCCTGTAAGGAGTAATCTGGAATACATAATTGTAAACCATGAAAAACATAATTACCTAGGAGTATAAAGTTATCTCGTTTACAAAAAGTACTTAGCAAAGTAACTCACATACTCATTGCACAAATACTTTGTATAGGCTGCTCAATTGGTATCTTAGTGAAAAGGTAAACTTTTGCATAAACGATACTCACTTTGCATGTCGATGACTTAACTTATGCTAGCTATTTATGTATTTCATCGCTTTATGATCTGTGATTAAAACAAACTTTTTTTTGCACAAGGTAATATTTACAATGCTTGAGACTCTGAATAATAGCATAAAACTCCATATCATACATAAAGTAGTTCTTCTTTGAGCTTGATAACTTTTTATGAAAAAAAGTAAGTGGTTGCTCATTCTAGCTAAGAACTCCTCAAATGTTTATTTGGATGGATCATAGTTTATCTCAAACAATTTTTTAAAGTTTGAAAGTGCTAGTACATGAGCTTTACTTATCTTCTACTTTACTAGCAAAAGCTGAATTTGAACTCATTTATTCACTCAAAGATACATCACTTTAGACACTTCATAATAAGTGTAAGAGCTAAAGTTTTGGATGAATCTCCTATAAAAAGGATGTAAATTCATGAAAAATCTAAACATCATGAATATTCCTTGGAGTTGACCACTCTATAATTGTAGAAATCTTAGATTATTTAACCTGAATACCATCAACAAACACGATAAACCAAGAAAAATTACAATACTAGTAAAGAACTTAAACTTTTTGCGTTTGACATATAATTGTTCTTTCCTTAAAGTGCCAAAAATAGCCCTTAAATCCTCAGAATATAACTATAAATTAGGATGTCATTGAAATAAACCACAATAAATTTGCCTATAAATGGTCTTAATTTGTAACTTATAAGCCTCATGAAAGTGCTGAGAGTATTGCATATATCATATAGCATAACCATCCATTCATATAAACCATATTGTGTTTTAAAGGCTATCTTTTACTCATCCCCGACTTGATTTTGATATAATGGTGGTCATTCTTGAGATCGATCTTGGAAAACACCTTTGAACCTGCCAGTTAGTCAAACATGTCATCTAGTTATGATAATGAGACTAGTATTTTATTGTGACTTGTTAATGGCTCAACCCTATACTCACATAAGTCATGAACCATTATTTTTGGGGAATAAGAGAGTTAAAACTTTACATGAGCTCATACTTTCTTAAATATACTCCTTTTTTTTAGCAACTTCACCATTTGTTTCAACAAATTTTCTTCTTTTTTAAGGCTAGTCTATAAGTTAGTATATTCAATAGACTAAAACTCAATACTAGATTAATATGGTGTTGTATCTTTCTCATGGAAAGTAATTTCTAGGGCAACTCTTCTGACATCAAATCTATAAATTTTGTTAGCATACCATATATTTAATTGAAAATGTCATTAACATTGTCCTCTTTCCCAACTACATTTTAACTTGTAGTATCAACTTCTCTCAACCTCGTTCAACCAATTTATGAATTCCTCTATTTGTAAAATTCCTACAAACTCAAGGATTTTGATATGAAATCCAAAATCCTTCGATATGTTCTCTTTTTGATCAAGAGGTTGTCTCCTCTGATTCTGCCTTTGGTCTTTAGTGTTGGCTAGGGACCCATGGTTGTTCTTCTAGTCTTGGTCTCTCAGGTCCCTCTTCTTTAACTTGCCGTTCAACTCTGCAATCTGCCTTCGCATGTCCTCTATGATGAGCTTCTAAATGTTTATCTCTAATGAGGTAACCTCCTAATCCCCTCCTTGATCATGCTACACTTCGTAACCTCATCCTTTCATGGTTATTAATAGCAAATAACAAATAAATAAGTATCCACAAGATTGTAACACAACAAACAATGAACCTGAGATCATTAGGCTCTGATACCAATTATTACTAGCAAAATCACAATAGACAACAACAAGCATAAAAAAAATAGAATTTTTGATGAGTGAAAAGGCTGCAGATATAAGCCTTAAATTCATAATTTATTATTCTAAAATAAAGTCTAATAATGTCTACCTCCTAGGAGGTTATATAAGACATTTAAATATGTTAGAAAACCCTATCTCTATTAGGATACAAATCAAAATTTGAAAAAGAAAAATTAACATAAAATCCAAAATAAAATAATAAATAAAAAAATCAAGAAAAAATTACAAAATTAGCCCAAATAACATCTTCTAGACCTAATTTTGGGAGATCCATTAGTTTGATGAACGACAAAGCATTTTTTTATATGAACATGGCCGTTAGAATTATCTAATCAAATTTAAAGTCGATTCAACGATCAGATCTTCTGTTATGATATTTTTTAGTCATTATTTTGGTATGACATAACCAAGCTTTTTTTTTAGACCTAGACTTTTGTCAATTATCCATAAAAACATTTATTAGATCATTCATATAGTTTGTTTGGGACAAAACCTCATTCAAATGCTCAAAATCTCAGCTTTTACAAGCTCGGCTACATTGTCTCATTACATATATGTTTAGATGAAGTTTTATTTTATATATATATATATATATATATATATTTATTTATTGCATGTACATCATTTTCAATTTAAGAAACTCTTTTGTAATTGTGATTACAATTTAATTTTATATACAAATTATGATGATTTATTTCTTTTAATTTCAAAGTTTGTTGTTTTATATTTAAATTTTTAAATATAGTCGAATCGCCGATGACAATGCATAATAAGTGTACTTTCTCCTCTCGTCTTGCAAAAACTAGCCACATCGGATATAGGCCACCCAATCTGATAATGGGGTTGGGTAAAGGTTAGGTTTTCCATTGATTTTAATATTTATTGACCTTTTAATTATATAAACATTTGTTTAAAAAAATGAAGAAATTTAATTGTACTAATAATAACGAAAATACAAAAATAATATTGGTAGCGAAGTAATAGAGGAAAGGTAATGAGAAATTAATAACGAAAAAAAAAAAAAGGACAGGCGTGAAAGGGTTCTCAGATAAAATCCTTCCCTTCCCTACTGTATTTGTCTCTCTCTATCACTCCATCTCTCGATAGGGCCTAAAACGAGAGAAAGATATGCAATATATACGAAGAGAAGCTTGAGAGATTTTACCTTCCTTTTCATTTTCATGGTTTTCTATAATGAGAAGAGGATTGAATCTCTTCTTCTATGAAGAAGATGTCTTTCTTACAAGAACAAGATACGCATAGACAAAGCCCAGCATTGGTTCTTGATGGGCTTTATTGTGAAGAGGAAGGATTTGGAGAGGACTATTCTTGTGGTTTTGATGATGAAATTGGTGATCAAAATATAAAAAAGGAGCAAACTTTATCATCTGTTTTGCTTCAGCAAGACTTGTTTTGGGAAGATAATGAGTTACTGTCTTTAATCTCCAAAGAAAAAGAGACCCATGTTCGTTTTGACGGTGGAGGCTCTATAGATGGATCTTTAATGGTGGCTCGTAGAGAGGCTGTTGAGTGGTTTTTGAGGGTAAAGGCACACTATGGGTTCAGTGCTTTGACTGGTGTTCTTGCTGTCAATTACTTTGATAGGTTCATTTCAAGTTCAAGGTTTCAAAGAGATAAGTCATGGATGGGTCAACTTGCTGCTGTGGCTTGTTTGTCTCTGGCTGCTAAAGTGGAGGAAACCCATGTGCCACTTCTTTTAGACTTGCAAGTATGTGCAAAATTTGCAATCTTGGTGTTTGTTAAAATGTCCTCATTGTGTGTTTATTGAACCAATTATCAATGTTTGATTTTGTGCTTTCTTCAGTTATTAATGATGGGGTTTTGTGCTTTCTTTGTTTTTTCAGGTGGAGGATGCAAAGTACATTTTTGAAGCCAAGACCATCAAGAGGATGGAGCTGCTGGTACTGTCAACTCTTCAATGGAGGATGAATCCTGTAACCTCAATTTCTTTCTTTGATCACATTATAAGGAGACTTGGATTAAAAACCCACTTGCATTGGGAATTTTTATGGAGGTGTGAGCGTTTACTTCTTTCTGTCATTTCTGGTAAGCAATTGAAAAGTCAATTGATTGATTGCCCTTCAATGGATTCACTTGTATCAAACACTCAATCCATCGGACATGAATCTTATCTAATGCTGTAGTTTCTTCCAAACTCATGATTTCCGACATTGGATCTTGATTTCAGATTCAAGGTTCATGAGCTATCTCCCTTCTATATTAGCTACTGTGACAATGCTGCATGTTATTAAGGAGGGTGATCCACGTAATCAACTGGAATATCAAAATCAGCTTATGGCTGTGCTCAAAACCAATGAGGTTTGTGTGCTATGAACTTGGTTCCTCTGTTTCATTGTGATCCTAAATCCTCTGCTTTGTGAAGAAGTTTTGGACTTGGTGATCTGTTGGTTAATTCTGGTTGCTACATTTTAACAGGATGAAGTGAATGAGTGTTACAAGCTCATTATAGAGCCATCAGGCAGTCAAAACCAACGCCACAAGCGCAAGTATCTTTCCACACCCAGCAGCCCAAATGGTGTCATTGATGCATCTTTCAGCTCTGATATCTCAAATAATTCGTGGGCTGTGGCATCATCTGTCTCATCGTCATCAGTGCCTCAATTCAAAAGAAGCAGAGCCCAGGTTCAGCAGATGCGGTTGCCTTCACTAAATTGTATGTGCGTGGATGTGCTTAGCAGTCCTCGTTAATCTTTCTGTCTTAATGTCTCAAGCTATCATAATTTTACTCTTTAGCATATTAATTGTTGTATGTGTAAGAGGCGCAGACGTTTTATGTTGCATGAATTAACAAATGCATTTCTGGCCAAATCTTTTGCGATCTCTTTGTTTGAGAAAGGAATGAGGAGGTGGCGACGTTTTTCCTATAGGTATGACATGATCTCTGTATTTGAACCATTCCTCTATTACATGTTACGTGGTTTACTAAATAAACCCAAGATTATCCTGTTTTTGTTCACCTCAACCACATTAGTTTTGTTAGAAGTCCAACCATAGATAGAGTTGGACTACTGGAATCTTTGTTTCTGTTTCTAGAAAAATAGATTGATGGTTTGAGATTTTCAACTAAAGACAGTTCTTGCTGGGCTGTTCATAAGACAACACCAATCTCTCTCTGAGAATAACTATTTAGGTGATATAATAGCACATTACATTTACAACGGTGCTTCTAGTGTTTTGTTTGTCTATTGTGCTCCAAGATCAATGAGAAGGACTCCTGTATGTGTGAACAGTAAGACCAAAACTCAGTCCTTGCATATTGACATTCTGGCATATTAGTGTAAAATATTTGGTTTTCAACCAAAAGCTCTGGTAAGAATACTGTAAGTTTTTCTCGCGTTTACATATTATTGTCCCAACAAATTCTCCCTTTTTTTTTCTTTTGTTTTTTTCACTTTTAACTATGGTATAGTTTGGTAATTAATGATCACAATAATGTCTTTGTTGTGCTCAAATTCCAGAGAGAAAAAAGAAGGGGAGAACTTGCAATGCAGCAGCAAGGCACCTGGCCCCTCTCGATAATATGATTCTGGAATCATGTGATAGTTAAAACCTAGCTGTAAATGGTTGTAGTTTGAAAATTTGGATTTCTTAGTAAAAGACCATATGGCATGCATTACCAACTTGACCTCCAAATTATTAAAATCCCCCAGGCTTTACTAAATGGCAATTCTACCCATGGGCATGTGCAGTTATCGGCCTTGTGGTTGGGGTTTCAGAAGTCAGAATTAATGTTCTCTGTAAAGTCTACTCGAGCACATTAATGTTTTAAAGCTTAACAATGCAGCATTTACTGTAAATAAAACAGTTCCAAGGATTTTGCCTTTTTGGGAACCACAGTGATAATCTCTTAATGCAAAAGTTGCAAATATCGCGGGAAACCTATATAATGATGGCGCCAACCCAATTGTCGTTGATGGTTTTGCGTTGTTTCTCAAGGAGAATAAGCCTTGTAACAATCTCTTGGCATGATCTGAGGCAAACGGGCAAATAACAAAAATACGAACGAGGAGAGATTCTGGTCTCTCCTGCAGAACTTCTTCCTCACCTGCTTCAACTCAATATGTCAAACTTGGAAAGAGAAGAGTCCTAAAAGGAGGAAAGAAACAAGCACATTGAAAGCATAGCAGCTTAAAGGATGAATATTTGATGTACCAATGAGCAAGCAGGGGACATGAGTCATGGCAGTGAAAGAACTGTAAGGTTATCACAAACAGTTTAAGATTGTATTCAAAACCTCCCGAGGAGATTTAAGGGTGGTAATTGGGTATATATTCATCGTGTTTTCAATCGGCTTTGAGTTCAGTTAGTGGCTCCGAAAAAGAAAATTCTCACAAATATATCATTTCGAGTATCAATAAATATATTACAGGTACAAGACTCCTGACTAGATGTTTAATCTTTGCCATGTGAAAGCTCAACAGATGATATTTTAATTAGGAAATAAAAAACATTTATGAGAAATTGTCAAAACATTAGCACGCCCTTGTCTTCTTCTTTAGTGCTGAATCTGAAATTGGACGGTGCAGATTGTAGAACCAGTGGGCTAAAGTTCAGCTACTCCCTGCCTGTAAAGGAGTTGCTTTCAAAAAAGGTAAAATAAATCAATCTCCCAGCATTGCACTAGCTCAAGAGTAACGTATGAAGGCGGGTAATGGTCACAAGAATTACAGTTACCCTCTCTTGATTAGCTAAATGGCTAACGTTTTCATTGCTGTGGTCTAATCAGGATGAAGAAATTGGGCATCTCAGGTAGGACCCCACTGGATTCAAGGTCTCATCGGCTCTGCTAGAATGGAAATTCATGGCGGTGAGGTAAAAAAGTATAGAAAAGGGCTTCACATGAGCAGAGCTGAGTAGGGCAGTTGGCCATCCTGTGCCAACCAATCTGACAGGACTTAATAAGAAGTAGACAAAAACATCTATGATTAAAAGATGTATTATCATGAGGCACATAATTTACAGCCAAAATGCATAATTTTCAACAGAAGATAGTAATTTGGTCAAGAATTAAGCGGCTCAGTACATAATGTACAGCCAAAATGCATGATTTCCACACAGCATTGATTTACACTTATAATTTCAATACAATATGTTTTGAATTAAAGGAGAATAAAAGAAGAAAGCAGAGATTTTGTGTATCTTGCATTTACTAACAACTCTGTTTATGAACATTGTTTGTCTAGCTAGCTATCCATGCTTTATTCTCAGCTTTAAGTAGTTCATTAAATCAGCCAACAAGAAACTGGACTCAGTAATTAGTTCAGTCCTTGGATTTTCAATCAGATTTTCTCTTCAATTAAACTCTTTATTGAATTATTAGGGTCTCCAAAGTTT
>Ga0325402_1006027_pt1 | contig 11422 bp, 10 predicted proteins | sample PopdelMetagenome_22_FD_207212 | JGI IMG/M metagenome (GOLD analysis project Ga0325402, IMG submission 207212) | Populus deltoides microbial communities from Bellville, Georgia, United States - Xylem-PdKOR-R3 | ecosystem: Host-associated > Plants > Phyllosphere > Stem > Wood/Secondary xylem...
ACAACTGGGGCCATAGAAGCAATAAACGCCATTGTCACTGGAGACCTAATTAGCCTTTCAGAACAGGAACTGGTGGATTGTGATACAACCAATAATTATGGGTGTGAAGGAGGCGACATGGACTACGCGTTCCAATGGGTTATAGGCAATGGTGGGATTGATACAGAAGCTGATTATCCTTATACGGGTGTTGATGGCACCTGCAACACAGCAAAGGTTTTGCTCCTCTGTATATATAACCACTCCTTAATGTTAATTCAGAGTCGAATTATTTTGTATTGGAAAGGAAAATTATCATATCTCGTCTCTGTCTTATTATGGCGCTTCTATTTGATTAGGAGGAAAAGAAAGTGGTATCCATTGAAGGGTATGTAGATGTAGATCCATCAGATAGTGCCCTCCTTTGTGCTACTGTGCAACAACCCATCAGTGTTGGTATGGATGGTTCTGCGCTAGATTTCCAGCTATATACTGGTGTAAGCATCTCTTCTCTTTCATGGAGCTTCAGATCGTTGTTAAAAAGTGTTGTTTATTAGATTGTTGTGACATGATCAGGGAATCTATGACGGTGACTGCTCTGGTGATCCGAACGACATTGATCATGCTATTCTGATAGTCGGTTATGGTTCAGAAAATGATGAAGATTATTGGATAGTGAAGAATTCATGGGGCACGGAGTGGGGAATGGAAGGTTATTTTTATATAAGAAGAAACACTAGTAAACCTTATGGTGTTTGTGCAATCAACGCCGACGCCTCTTATCCGACAAAAGTGCCTTCGCCACCGTCACCACCTTCGCCTCCGCCGCCACCATCGTCACCACCACCACCACCAGCGCCACCTCCTCCCTGCCCTCAACCAAGTGACTGTGGAGACTCCTCCTTCTGTCCGAGTGATGAGACATGTTGTTGCATTCTTAAGCTTTTTAGTTCCTGCATAATCTATGGTTGCTGCCCATACGAGAATGCTGTTTGCTGCGCTGAATCTACATACTGCTGCCCTAGTGATTACCCGATTTGTGATGTCGATGATGGGCTCTGCCTCAGGGTAAGATTTCAAACAGACCGTTAGAATGCTTGAAGATACAGAAGCAAAAGTGTCACCGGGACAGATCTTTAGCTCAAAATTTCAGCTCCTATACGGCATAAAAATTAAGCTATTAGTTCAAGATCTTAGAAATCATTAAGCCATGGTTTTTAAATCTCATGGGAATTTGACTAACCTGTTTATGCATGACAGGGCCAGGGAGATCACCTTGGAGTGGCTGCGCGCAGGCGACACATGGCTAACTACAAGTTTCCATGGACCAAGTTTGAGGAGAAAAAGGAAACAAACCAACCTGTTCTCCAATGGAAGAGGAGCCTTCGCTGCAATGCGCTGAATTACATGGAATAGAATTCGTAATCCTTCAGCCAAATCAATGTTGTCATTTCTCTTAATTAGCACTTGTTTTTCTTCCAAGTAGGGCATTTGGCCATCAATGCTCTGCCTAACATCAGTGAACGACGATGTGTGTTGCAGGCTATATAAAGCAGAACGAATAAGATAAAGGGAAATTGAGATTGGAGTTTCTTTGAATCTTTATAGAGACAACAATTTTTATTTTTCCTTGCAGACTTCCCGTTATTTATCGTGGCTTGTGATTTTATTTTCAAGCCATGTTCAGTACTGTTATGTTAGTCCTTTTAATTTAGTTCCTGAGATTTAACATGATTGACATGCTTTAAAATTGCATTTTGTCTCAATTTTGAACAGCTAACTTTCTCTACCATTAGCCCCAGGATTTTCCTAGATTGTTGAAAGATTTTTTAACAAAACAAAAAACAAGAGAAAGGGGGAAGGAAAAAAATATATAATTCTATAAAATAATAACCATTTCATGTGAAAGATTAAGCTACGTGAAATCTTAAAATATAATTTATATAATTTTTTAATATATCCTCTTAAATAAAAATTATTTAAACTTAAAACTTTTACAGATTCACGTTAACTTGTGCTTAATTTTTATCAAATAAAATAAAAATGATAAGATTTGAACAAGTAATCACTTGGTTAATAAGGTTCTGATACCATGTCAAAAAACTATCTCACTCAAAAGCTTAAGTTATTAAGTAAAACTCCGAGATATTATTTATATAATTCTCTAATATTTGCTACTCATGTAAATATATTGGGCCAAGATGAAAAGTTATCATCTAAGACAGTATTTGTTTTTGCAGTCCAGCTGTGTTTTTTAAAAAAAAATTCTTCAAATTATTTTTTTATATATATACTTTTGGATCTTTTTAATGTGACATAAATTTTTTAAAATAATAATAATAAATATTTTAATATATTTTTAAATAAAAAAATTCTTTAAAAAACAACTATATTAAAATCTAAAACACTGTTTAAGATCACGTACTTGAAGAAAACGCCCAAAATCAACTTACCCTTTTGTTGACAAGGCCATTTGTGACCAAGAGAGAAGAGTTTTCAAATTCCTGTTACAAGAATTCTAGGTCTTGACATCATACACCATCTGACTTTAATTTTAGGATGGAATTTTGTTCAGGGTAGCAGGAATTTTGTTCACGAACTCGAAAACTTTTTTGTGTGTTATTACAAAAAAAAATACAGCTAAAATAATTTTTTTTTTTTATAGCATGTGAGGAGAAATATTGTGGATTTAGATAGTATATCAATCATTTTTATTCTTCAATGCACTGAACAATTGTCTTAATTTGAGGGGTAAAGTTGTTTTTTTCACAGAATTAAAATGTCATTTGTTATTTGATTAGGGTAGTATAGTAAATTTATATTTTTTAAATACAATGAAATTAATTTGTCATCCTTAAAGTCAAAAAAATAGGTTTTTTTTTTTCTAGGGTCAACTTTATTTGTGTATTTTCAACTTTATTTTCACAGTTAAAAGACGATGATATCCTTAAAAACTCAAAAGATTTTGGCCTTGCAAAAAAGGTTTTTCTTATCTTCATATATTTTTTCTACAGTAAAATAACATGTCTAGCTTTTAACTTTAAAAAATTTAAGCCTGACAAGAGAGGGCATTTTCTTCTATGTCATAAATTATTTTGTAATATTATGATGCCCTAAACATCTTTTTAATGATTCTAATTATTAAAATATCAATAAACCAATATAAAAAGCTGTCGTGCGTCATCACCCCCCATCAAATGGGTAGCATGTGGAATGCATTACGATGGCCAAAATCTACCAACCATCATGTCATCTAACATGTCATGTGGCGGCGTATTTGTTAGAGTGGTGTATTTGACCTGGTTAGTGGCGGTTCGGCAGTAATGAAAGTTTTTCCTCCTCCCCTTCTTTTTCTCTCTCATATGGATTGGTTTCCATGCCAAACCTTTAAAAATTCAAATATGTCCTCCGACTTGTATTTGTTTTAAAGTTGGTATTGATTTTTTTTATTATTTTAAAGCTTCTTGAATTATTTTTATTTCAATTTCAACAATCTGCGTTTTATTTCATAGAATTTATTTATCCAATTTGATCCTCATTCTTTTAATTGTTATTTTTTTATCCTTTTCATTAATTTTTTTTCGTCCTTTAGAATTTAATTTAATTTTTTTTAATTTTGGTCATTAATTTTTTATTGCTCTTTTTTTATTTATTTTTTTTATCTTTGTCTTAATTTCTATTGTTTTTCAATTTAATCACTAATTATTTTCTTTCAATTACTTTTTTGTGCATGATTTAGTATTCATTTTTTATTTTTTATTTTTTTCAAATTTGTTTATGATTGAGAATTTCGCTTCGTTATTTTTTTGTGTTTGTCTTCTACAATCATGGCCTAGTCCACCAGTTTCGATGATTAGCCTGATTTAAGTTTGATTTTTTTAAATCATTTTTAATAATTAATTTTTTTTAATTTTTATCATTTGATATTAATTTATTGGGCCTTAAGCTTCGTGATTTATTCTGATTTTTTTTATTTGTTAGGTTATCCCTATCTAATATCTCAGGTCGTGGGTTATTAAAGTTAAGCTGGGTTGACTCAGGTTTTTTTTGTTTGATCATCCAATATTTTTTTTTTCTATTTTTTAGGAGAATGTTTTGACTTTTTGAGAGTACCACGGGTTGCCTCGGGTTTTTTTTTTATATATTTTTGTTAGACCTACCTTTTTTAATTAGATTAAATTAATTTATTTCATTCTTTAACATTAAATTGGTCTAGTATTGCCTTAGGCCCCGTTTGTTTGCAGAAAAGTAGTTTTCTTTTGGAAAGTGAATTCCAGGAAAGTATTTTCCGATATTTGGTAGTGTACTGGAAAATGAACTGGAAAACACTTTCCAGTGTTTGGTTATGTTATGGAAAATGAACTGGAAAATAATTTATTAATGAATTATTTTTTAAAAAATTTATCTAATATATGAAAAATATTAAATATAAATATTTAATCACTTACAATAAAAGAATAAAATCTAAAAAGTGTAATGATGAATTTTTTTTTATTATATCTTATATTCATATATAGCTTATTTTATAAAATATAACTATATATGTCATATAATATTATAGAGATATAACCTTATGAAATTTTTCATAAATAAAACCTATTAATTTTTTTTTTCAATTTTAAAAGCTTAAAATATGTATTTTTTTCATATGAAGAAAGCCAAATTAGTTTATAGTAAGAGTTACATATTTAGGTTTTTTTTTTGTATGAAGATTTTTTTAAAAGATAAATAAATAAAAAAAATATTTTGATGGGTTTTTGGATAAAGATTTTTTTTTTTTACGAGTATAGGCAATTATCCCTTTAATATATATCAAATAAGCATCAAGAATATATATAAATATCTAACATCAAACATATTCATGCATAAATATTAAGTTTTGATGTCATATACATACATATTAGTTCAAATTAACAATCATAAACATGCTAGACCGAATTAAACATATAAAATTAACAAACTATATGTCAAATAACAAACATATAGTTTCTTATCATAGTCAAATCATCTTAGCAAGCAGGGCTGTAGTAATGTTGGTTCACAAAATTTTGAACCCAAATTTTCCTCAAATTAGCATTTTTTTCTATAAATGCTTTTGCCAACATTTCATTTTGGACCAAGTGATCAAATGCATCCCCAAGAGTGATCTCATCAAAGCCTTCAACCGTATACAACGAATTAACATCAAGTTGATTTTTGCCGATGCTTTGAATTGCAAGTGCTACATCTCCAATCTGTTCAGACAACTTTTCAACACCATCATCTTCACACATGCGATTTCTCTTCCTATGTTGCCTCTTTGGTGTACTAGAGGAAGATGTCTCTTTTTCCTTAGAAGTTTCTTCATATTCCCCTTCATTTTCAATTGAAATTGATTACTCTTCAGTGTTCTCTTCCAAGTTGACATCAGCATATGATTTGGCATAATTTTCGGTTGCCATGTCTTTTCCAACAACAATTGTCATTGCCTCGTACATATCAAGTTTTTTGTTGAGATACTTGTCATGATTGGGATGTGCCTATTCATAAAATTTAGAATATACAATTTTTTTTGTATGAAATTATATAACATTTTAGAAACAAAAGTAAATATAAAAATTACAAAGAGTATAATATTTATCATACCTTTACTTCTTCATCATATACATCTTTCGAAACTCTAATCATCTTCAAACAATCATCCGAGCCAAAGCGACTTTTATTTTTAATTTTGGTTATTATTCTCCATTCTTTTTCCACAATCTTGAGATGATTGTGCACATGTTTAGGCTCGCATTGCACGTTGAACTTTTGACTGATTTCTGTAGCCACCTTAACAAAAGATTCTGCTTTAAAGGTGGAAGAAGGTTTGCTTTCTTGAAGTGCCTCCTCAGCTAATATCTCAAGTAACATGTGAGACATAGGCTTAGACCATATGAAGTGTTTGCCCTTGCATTTTTCATTCTGTGTGGAACTCATTTCTACAAAAAAAAATTACAAATTTATACAAAATAAAATCATATAATATTTAGATTTAATAAATTTCATATAAAAACTACAATTAATAATTAAAAGAGAATACATAAAATACATAAGAACTTATAATAAAATCAACATCTTCTCCAAATACATAACAAAGATAATACAAACTCAAGCAAGACATAATAAAAATAAACACATATAATTAACACTCAATTACTAGTTTCTTTGAGTGTTATAATCATTTCACATGGTTGATGCAATCATTTCTCTTTTTGTTATCCACTCCCTATTCTCTTTCCTGTCCTCCCGTTGACTTAAGTTGATTGTTCGTCTAATTGGTTCACTTTCCTAACATATTTCTTCCATAAGAAAGTTATAAGGATCAACTCCTATTATGTGATTATGAATAATACAACATGCAAGCACAACATCTACTTGCGTTTCATAAGACCAAAAAGATTTTTCATCAATTGATCTAAAACGACTCTTCAAAATACCAAACCCTCGCTCAATAGCGGTTCTCAATGAAGAGTGTCGAAGATTAAATAGCTCCTTTTTATTTTCTGGTGAACGTTCTGTAAACTCATTCAAGTGATATCGAACTCCACGAAAAGGAGAAATGATTCCTTTTCGAATACCGTAACCAGCATCACCGAGATAATATTTCCCTACAAATTTAAAAAAAAATATATATTACTATCTTTATGTAATAAGAAATTTTATATGTTTATTGCATATAATACATACTTTATTATATACCTTCTGGAATTTTTAGACCATTAGGTCTTGATAATGTATCACCTAAAACCCGTGAATCATAGGCATTTCCTGCCAAGCTAGCTAAAACATATATAAACTTCAAATCAAAAGTTATAGCTGCTAAAATATTTTGTGGTGTTCCTTCTTTTCGACCTCGAAACTTTCCTTGAATCTCAACAGGAACATTTGCAGGAACATGGGTACCATCAATTGCTCCAACACAATCCTATATAAACATGAAAAATAACCTTTTCTTCTAGATGTAATTAATTAATGTATAAAAATATTGGTATTGTTTTCATACCTTAAAATAAAGATAGAATCTTCGATTATTCATTATCTCTGCTGGAACTGTATCCTCTAGATCTTTAATAAGGTGTTTGTATAACTTAAGAACTACTTTTAAAACAATTCTAAAGTAACGATGGATAGTTTCAACAGACCTATAGTATATACCACTAATAACACGAAATCTTTGGTTTTGGCCTACAATTTGTAAGAACACAATTATTTGCTCCCTAATAGACACATTTTGAGTTGATCGTAATAGGTCACAACTTGTGAGAACATCACACAATTTATATAAGACAACAGGTTTCATACGAATTTGTTCAACGCAATGTCTATCACCTCGATTCAAAATGCTGTCAATATAGAATTCTCGTTGAGCAATTACATTTATACGTGGTTCTCTTGGTATATAAATTCTATTTCTTTCTTGTTCAATAATAGTTACCCTTATAGCTATCACAGTTACAGCTGCTCCCATACATGTTGCATGAATTATCTTACTATCCATAACATGAAAGTGAAGTTTTCTAATAACAAAACCTAAAAATTTAGGGAAATAAATATTTAGAAAAACATATAAAATACTTACACAGTCAATATAATAAATTATGCTCAAAGAAGCTAAAAATGTATAATAGTTATGGCAATGATATCTGATTCCCTAAACAAACAATGTCTTAAAATATATTATTTAAGACAATAAAATTCAATTTCTCGATGATAAAACCCTTTTGAAAATTATACAATTCATAAGTTCACAACGATCAATAAGATCAATTATATTTTTCTATAATTTAAATCATTTTAATTCTTAAAAATAATCTGATTATCGAATAATTAAATAAAAATAAGTTTCGAAAATCACCTCGCATGCAGCAACACAACACACGATCAAGTTCATGGCTAGGTTCAATTCAATTCTATTTTGATTTGTTAGTTATAACCATGGAGATTGTTGAGTTTAGGTACTAATAGGCAGGCAAGGTTGGTCTATAATATTTGGATGATAAACAAACTAATCAACCCAATCATTAGTTACAAATTAGAGAGATTTTATTGTTAATCTCTATTTTTAGGGAACAATACCTACTTAGAGTTGTATTACATTAGATTTCATTATATTATTAAACACATAATTTATAATTGAAATTACAAATATAGTATAATTAGTTCTCATGATCTGTGCAGCATTCTACTACAACCACCTGAACAAGCTACAGCAGCCTATACCTTTGCTTAGCTCCTTATGATCCTTTATAAAAAAAAAAAAAACCCCACCGTTCCCCAGCTCTTGCATTGCAAATCTCTAACTCTCTCCTATATTACGACAACATTTCATGGGTTTCTTTGTTTTTTCTGTCGGTTTTACCCTTATTCGGTTTCTTTAATTCCACTGGGTTTTCCCTCTGCCGGTTTCCCCTCATTCTCTAATTCCCCTGGGTTTCCCCTCATTCAGCTTCCTTCCTGTTTTCTCTGTTCTCTCTTGCCATTCACTGTTCGTTCTTTAAAGTCCTTAACTTTCTCTCTTGACTGTTCTCTCTCGGTTCTTTCTCGCCATTCCCCTGTTCTCTAAGGAAGCAGGACAAAATCACAGATTCAAGGGGCAAGGGGCAGGAGGGCTAAACCTCAAGGACCTGCTCCTTCTTCCCAATTCTCATCCCTCTCTCCCCCGGCTATATGCACTGGTAACGCTGGAAAAGTGAATTAAAAAGAGAGCAAACAACAGATTCACTAATTCCCCCTCTTTACTTTGCCTCTCTCTCTTTGTGCTGGATCCAGGGATGGGGAAACAGGTAAAGACTGGATGGGGAAGTTTGGGGATTTTTATTTCTCTAAAGAAGTTGCCGAATGTGCAAGAAAAAATGTGCTTTTTATAGCTTGTTTGTGATGAATTTGGTTGGTTTATCTGTGAACTTGTTTGAACGTGACGAGGTAAGATGAAGAAGAAAACTGAGTGTGGGAAAAAAATTGACAGGCAGAAGATAAACCATGATGGATTGTTTGAACAGAAAATACAAAAATAGAGAAATAATAGTTTTTTTGGGAACAGACACAACAAATTAGACAAGATCAAAGGATTTTTTGCTATAATTCTTACAGATCTATAAACGAAGAAGATAAAAACATAAAGGAAATAATATAGAGAAATAGAGAAATTTGAGGAAAAAAATACCTGAAATAAAGAGTGTTCCAAAGATATGATTCTCAATTCTTCCTATTTCAACTATTGCTTCAATTGTTTTTGGAAAGAGACACACAGAGAGGGGGGTTTGAGAAGTGTTTTATGTAAAGATAAGAAAGTGTTAATTTCCTTTTGACAAGGAAAGGAAAACATTTTCCTGTGATAAAAGATAGTTTTTCTTTTGACCGGAAACAACTTTCCTTTGACTAATTTTCCAAATGGTTACCAAACATGGAAAAATGAGAAAAATGAATTCCAGGAATTTGGTTTCCTTAAAACAAACAAGGCCTTAGTTTTTTTGGTGTTCTTTATAGATCTTGCTCTTTTAACAAAAAAAAAATTAATTAAATTAATTTATTTCATCCTTTAACATTGAATTTATTTTATATGGAGCTTAGTGGAGCCTAAGTTTGGAATTTAACGATATGCAATTTTAGGAGATTAACCTCGGCTTAAAAGATTTACCGAGATTTGCTTGGTTTTCCCTTTTTTTTTAGATATTTTTTTCGGTTTCATCCTTAAATCCTCAAACCTTTTCTTACCTTATAAGATTTATAATCTTGAGTTAATTTCATCACTAGGATTTGCTGGTATTTTTTAACCTTTTTTTATTCATTGATTTTTTTCCAGAATTTAATTTTCATCGTTTGGATTCTTGAGAATTGAAAGTAGAGCTAGTAATTTTCTTTCTTTTTTTATAAAACATTTACGACGTTTTATCATTATTTTCATACACTTTAAAAAAATTAGGCCGGCCCTCAACAAAAACACGGGCTGGTTTTGATCAAACAATGGCACATGAATTTTATGTCTCCTTTTCGGGAAAAGAACAACATGCTTTGATACTAGTGTTGAAAAAAATTAGCAGTGTAGAAAAAACAAAATAAACATGTTTCTATCACTAATTTAAATATAATCACATTAAATAATAAAAATATCATGTTTATTATTCATTGTTTAAATATTATAGTTTTGAAACCTGGTCCGGTCCGATGAATCGATCCGGAACCCTGCCTATTAGGGGCTGGAACCGGACCGGGTTGATAAAAAAATAGGAAAAGTCATGACCCGGCCTACCCGGCAGGTTGACCCAGTGACTCGGCAAAACCCGGTCAATAACCCGGTTGCAACCCGTTGACTTTTGTTTTTTTTTTACTAAAACGATGCCGTTTTCAATTTTTTAAAAAATAGAAATTGACCCGGCTGACCCAGCGACCCAGTCAAAACCCGGTGACCTGGTCAAACCTGGAATCCGGGTCTTGGACCGGGCCGGCCACAGGGTGAGTTTAAAAACAATGCTAAATATACTTTGTCTGAAGAAACAATTTTTCTTAAAATTGGCAGAAAGTTTTCTTATTATAGTCATTTCTTCTATGTTTTTTTTTTCCTTGTTAATATTAACAAATATATTTATAAGGGTGAAAAGTTATAACCTTTGTCATAATGTAACTCTTCATTATTTTTCTTTATATTACTTTATTAATATAAATAATATTGATATGGATTGGATTCACCATCATGCAATTTAAATAATACATGATGTTAATAATGATATTTTCTATATATATATATATATATATATATATATATATATATATATATAATACTGTTTAAATGCTGCGTGGTCTATAATATTGTTTAAATGCTGCGTGGTCTCTGAGAGGTTATATAGTCAACGAAATAGGTCGGTCCACCCCACCCGTCCAACTGGGGACCAATTTAAAGCGTTGGCTCAGCAACCGTAGCTTTTCAATTGTCTGTCCTTGGCAACGCCGCCCACTCATAATGATTAACTTAGTTTCCCTCTCAAAATGATTAAATCGTTCAATTCATACCGGAATTTCCACCACAGGACATTTTACTGAACCAGAAAATTGTTTTCTTTCTGGGTCACAGCAGTATGCTGTTAGTCCATTCAAAGCTAAGAAATTCGAAAGAACCTGGTATTGCACAGGATTTATGTTTCTTGACAATAGATGCCCAAGGAGGTGTTGAAGTAAGGTTGTTAATTTGGTTCTGTTTTGTTTGGAATAGCCAAAACATTTTATATTAATTCAAAAAATAGAATAAAACCGAACAAATTTCATCTCATTTTAAATCTCGATTCGTTCCGGATTTTTTGGCTAAATTCTACCTAGAACATTCCAGTTTCATTCTACATGTTCCGTTCCGCTTTTGAAAAGCCATTGAATCAAATTGAAAAATTTAATTAATTAAATCATCCAATTATAAAAAGCTTTTTTCATTATT
>Ga0325402_1006028_pt1 | contig 11422 bp, 12 predicted proteins | sample PopdelMetagenome_22_FD_207212 | JGI IMG/M metagenome (GOLD analysis project Ga0325402, IMG submission 207212) | Populus deltoides microbial communities from Bellville, Georgia, United States - Xylem-PdKOR-R3 | ecosystem: Host-associated > Plants > Phyllosphere > Stem > Wood/Secondary xylem...
GTCATTGAATTAAGTTTTCTATAGTCAATGCACATGCGCCAACCAGTAATAGTCCTAGTTGGAATTAACTCATTCTTCTCATTTGTTATCACAGTGACTCCAGACTTTTTAGGTACAACTTGGGTAGCACTTACCCATTTGCTGTCAGAAATAGGATAAATGATTCCATTATCTAGAAGCTTAATGACGAGGTCTGGTCGAGCCAAGCTTGATGGATGGGTCGAAAGGGCCATAACTTTCGATCCGACCGTTGTATCGCGATCAAACATTTACATGAGTTTCCGGATGCCCTTTTTCATGCAATCGATGAGGAACCGATTCTCGGTGATGATGAGGTCTGGTCTCTCTTGGCTTGAGTGACGGTTAGAAATAGCCATAACTTTCGATCCGACCGTTAGATCGTGATCAAACTTTTACTAGAGTTTTCGGATAACCTTTTCCATGGAGTGGATGAGGAATCGATACTCGATGATGATGAGGTCTGGTCGTAACAGGCTTGATGGACGGGTCGAAAGGGCCATAACTTTCGATCCGACCGTTGGATCTCTATCCAACTTTTACTGGATTTTCCGGATGCCCTTTTCCATGGAGTGGATGAGGAATCGATACTTGGTGATGATGAGGTCTGGTCGAGCCAAGCTTGATAGACGGGTCGACAGGGCCATAACTTTCGATCCGACCATTGTATCGCGATCAAACATTTACATGAGTTTTCGGATGCCCTTTTTCATGCAGTGGATGAGGAACCGATTCTCGGTGATGATGAGGTCTGGTCTCTCTTGGCTTGAGTGACGGTTAGAAATAGCCATAACTTTCGATCCGACCGTTGGATCTCTATCCAACTTTTACTGGATTTTCCGGATGCCCTTTTCCATGGAGTGGATGACGAATCGATACTTGGTGATGATGAGGTCTGGTCGAGACAGGCTTGATGGACGGGTCGAAAGGGCCATAATTTTCGATCCGACCGTTGGATCGCGATCAAACTTTTACAGGAGTTTTTGGATGCCCTTTTTCATGTAGTGGATGACGAACCGATTCTCGTTGATGATGAGGTCTGGTATCGCCTGGCTTGAGTGACTGTTAGAAATAGCCATAACTTTCGATCCGACCGTTGGATCGGGATCAAACTTTTACTGGAGTTTCCTGATGCCCTTTTCCATGGAGTGGATGAGGAATCGATTCTCGATGATGATGAGGTCTGGTCGAGCCAGGCTTGATGGACTCGTTGAAAGGGCCATAACTTTCGATCCGACCGTTGGATCCCACTCAAAATTTTACTGGAGTTTCCGGATGCCCTTTTTCATGGAGTGGATGAGGAATCGATACTCGATGATGATAAGGTCTGGTCGAGACAGGCTTGATGGACAGGTCGAAAGGGCCATAATTTTCGATCCGACCGTTGGATCGCGATCAAACTTTTACAGGAGTTTTTGGATGCCCTTTTTCATGCAGTGGATGACGAACCGATTCTTGTTGATGATGAGGTCTGGTATCGCCTGGCTTGAGTGACGGTTAGAAATAGCCATAACTTTCGATCTGACCGTTGGATCGGGATCAAACTTTTACTGGAGTTTCCGGATGCCCTTTTCCATGGAGTGGATGAGGAATCGATTCTCGATGATGATGAGGTCTGGTCGAGCCAGGCTTGATGGACTGGTCGAAAGGGCCATAACTTTCGATTCGACTGTTGCACCGCGATCAAACATTTACATGAGTTTCCGGATGCCCCTTTCAATAGACTAGATGAGGAATCGATCCTCGGTGATGATGAGGTCTGGTCGAGCCAGGCTTGATGGACGGGTCGAAAGGGCCATAACTTTCGATCCGACCGTTGGATCGCGATCAAACCTTTACTGATGTTTCCGGATGCCCTTTTCCATGGAGTGGATGAGGAATCGATTCTCGGTGATGATGAGGTCTAGTCTCGCCTCGCTTGAATGACTGTTTGAAATAGCCATAACTTTCGATCCGACCGTTGGATCGCGATCAAACTTTTACTGGAGTTTCAGTATGCCCTTTTCCATGGGGTGGATGAGGAATCGATTCTAGATGATGATGAGGTCTGGTCTTGCCTAACTTGAGTGACGGTTCGAAATAGCCATAACTTTTGATCCGACCGTTGGATCGCGATCAAACTTTTACTGGAGTTTCCGTATGCCCTTTTCCATGCAGTGGATGAGGATTCGATTCTCGATGATGATGAGGTCTGGTCGAGCCAGGCTTGATGGATGGGTCGAAAGGGCCATAACTTTCGATCCGACCGTTGAGTCGTGATCAAACTTTTACTGGAGTTTCCGGATGCCCTTTTCTATAGAGTGGATGGGGAATCAATTCCCGGTGATGATGAGGTCTCGTCGAGCCAGGCTTGATTGACGGGTCTAAAGGGCCATAACTTTCGAACCGACCGTTGGATCGCGATCAAACTTTTACTGGAGTTTCTCGACGCCGTTTTCCATGGAGTGGATGAGGAATCGATACTCGGTGATGATCATGTCTGGTCTCGCATAGCTTGAGTGACGGTTCGAAAGGGACATAACTTTCGATGCGACCGTTGGATCGCGATCAAACTTTTACTGGAGTTTCCGGATGCTCTTTTCCATGGGGTGGATGAGGAATCGATTCTAGATGATGATGAGGTCTGGTCTTGCCTAACTTGAGTGACGGTTCGAAATAGCCATAACTTTTGATCCGACCGTTGGATCGCGATCAAACTTTTACTGGAGTTTCCGTATGCCCTTTTCCATGCAGTGGATGAGGATTCGATTCTCGATGATGATGAGGTCTGGTCGAGCCAGGCTTGATGGATGGGTCGAAAGGGCCATAACTTTCGATCCGACCGTTGAGTCGTGATCAAACTTTTACTGGAGTTTCCGGATGCCCTTTTCTATAGAGTGGATGGGGAATCAATTCCCGGTGATGATGAGGTCTCGTCAAGCCAGGCTTGATTGACGGGTCTAAAGGGCCATAACTTTCGATCCGACCGTTGGATCGCGATCAAACTTTTACAGGAGTTTCCGGATGCCCTTTTCCATACAGTGGATGAGGAACTGATTCTCGGTGATGATGAGGTCTGGTCTATCCTGGTTTGAGTGACGGTTCGAAATAGCCATAACTTTCGATCCGAGCATTGGATCGCGATCAAACTTTTACTGGTGCTTCCGGATGCCCTTTTCCATGGCGTGGATAAGGAATCGATGCTCGGTGATGATGAGGTCTGGTCGCGCCTGGTTCGAGTAACGGTTCGAAAGGGCCATAACTTTCTATCCGACTGTTGGATCGCGATCATACTTTTACTGGAGTTTCCGGATGCCCTTTTCCATGGAGTGGATGAGGAATCGATACTCGTTGATGAAGAGGTCTTGTCGTGCCTGGCTTGAGTGACGGTTCGAAAGGGCCATAACTTTCAATCCGATCGTTGGATCGCGATCAAAGTTTTACTAGAGTTTCCGGGTGCCCTTTTCTATGGAGTGGACGAGGAATCGATACTCGGTGATGATGAGGTCTGGTCGAGCCAGGCTGGATGGACGGTTTAAAGGGCTATAACTTTCGATCCGACCGATGGATCGGGATCAAACTTTTACTGGAGTTTCCGGAAGCAGTTTTCCTTGGAGTGGATATGGAATCGATACTCGGTGATGATGAGGTATGGTCGTACCAGGCTTGATGGACGGTTCGAAAGGGCCATAACTTTCGATTCGAACGTTAGATCGCGATCAAACTTTTACTGGAGTTTCTGGATGCCCTTCTCCATGGAGTGGATGAGGAATCGATTCTCGGTGATGATGAGGTCTGCTCTCGCCTTGCTTGAGTGACGGTTCGAAATAGCCATAACTTTCGATCCGACCGTTGTATCGCGATCAAACTTTTACTGGAGTTTCTGGATGCCCTTTTGCATGGAGTGGATGAGGAATGGATACTCGATGATGATGATGTCTGGTCGCGCCAGGCTTAATGGACGGGTTGAAAGTCCCATAACTTTCAATCCGACCGTTGGATCGCGATCAAACTTTTACTGGAGTTTCCGGATGCCCTTTTGCATGCAGTGGATGAGGAACCGATTTTCGGTGATGATGAGGTCTGGTGTCTCCTGGCTTGAGTGATGGTTTGAAATAGCCATAACTTTCGATCCGAGCGTTGGATCGCGATCAAACTTTTACTGGTGCTTCCGGATGCCCTTTTCCATGGCGTGGATGAGGAATTGATACTCGATGATGATGAGGTCTGGTCGCGCCTGGTTTGAGTAATGGTTCGAAAGGGCCATAACTTTTTATCCGACCGTTCGATCGTGATCAAACTTTTACTGGAGTTTCCGGATGCCCTGTTCCGCAGTGGATGTGGAATCGATACTCGGTGATGATGAGGTCTGGTCGAGTCAGGCTTGATGGACGGGTCTAAAGGGCCATAACTTTCGATCCGACCGTTGGATCGCGATCAAACTTTTACAGGTGTTTCCGATGCCTTTTTCCATGCAGTGAATGACGAACCGATTCTCGGTGATGATGAGGTCTGGTTTCGCCTGGCTTGAGTGACGGTGCGAAATGGCCATAACTTTCGATTCGACCGTGTGATCGCGCTCAAACTTTTACTGGAGTTTCCGGATGCCCTTTTTCTTGAAGTGGATGAGGAATCGATGCTCGGTGTTGATGAGGTCTGGTAGCGCGTGGTTTGAATGACGGTTCAAAAGGGCCAGAACTTTCGATCCGACCGTTGGATCGCGATCAAAGTTTTACTGGAGTTTCCGGGTGCATTTTTCCATGCGGTGGATGTGGAATCGATACTCGGTGATGATGAGGTATGGTCGTAACAAGCTTGATGGACGGTTCGAAAGGGCCATAACTTTCTATCCGACCGTTGGATCGCGATCAAACTTTTACTGGAGTTTCCAGATGCATTTTTCCATGCAATTGATGTGGAATCGATACTCGGTGATGATGAGGTATGGTCGTAACAAGCTTGATGGACGGTTCGAAATGGCCATAACTTTCTATCCGACCGTTGGATCGCAATCAAACTTTTACTGGAGTTTCTGGATGCATTTTTCCATGCAGTGGATGTGGAATCGATACTCGGTGATGATGAGGTATGGTCGTAACAAGCTTGATGGACGGTTCGAAATGGCCATAACTTTCTATCCGACCGTTGGATCGCAATCAAACTTTTACTGGAGTTTCCAGATGCCCTTTTCCATGCAGTGCATGACGAACCGATTCTCGGTGATGATGAGGTCTGGTTTCGCCTGGCTTGAGTGACGGTGCGAAATGGCCATAACTTTCAATCCGACCGTGTGATCGCGCTCAAACTTTTACTGGAGTTTCCGGATGCATTTTTCCATGCAGTGGATGAGGAACCGATTCTCGGTGATGATTAGGTCTGGTCTCTCCTGGCTTGAGTGACGGTTTGAAATAGCTATAACTTTCGATACGACCGTTGGATCGCGATCAAACTTTTACAGGAGTTTCCAGATGCCCTTTTCCATGCAGTGCATGACGAACCGATTCTCGGTGATGATGAGGTCTGGTTTCGCCTGGCTTGAGTGACGGTGCGAAATGGCCATAACTTTCAATCCGACCGTGTGATCGCGCTCAAACTTTTACTGGAGTTTCCGGATGCATTTTTCCATGCAGTGGATGAGGAACCGATTCTCGGTGATGATGAGGTATGGTCGTAACAAGCTTGATGGACGGTTCGAAATGGCCATAACTTTCTATCCGACCGTTGGATCTCCATCAAACTTTTACTGGAGTTTCTGGATGCTCTTTTCCATGCGGTGGATGAGGAACCGATTCTCAGTGATGATGAGGTCTGGTCTCTCCTGGCTTGAGTGACGGTTCGAAATAGCCATAACTTTCAATCCGAGTGTTGGATCGCGATCAAACTTTTACTGGAGTTTTCGGATTCCCTTTTCCATGAAGTGGATGAGGAATCGATTCTCGATGATGATGAGGTCTGGTCTCGCCTCGCTTGAGTGACGGTTCCAAATAGACATAACTTTCGATCCAAGTGTTGGAGCGCGATCAAACTTTTACTGGAGTTTCCAGATGCCCTTTCCCATGGAGTGGATGAGGAATCGATACTCGATGATGATGAGGTCTGGTCGAGCCAGGCTTGATGGAGGGGTTGAAAGTGCCATAACTTTTGATCCGGCCGTTGGATCGCGATCAAACTTTTACTGGAGTTTCTGGATGCCCTTTTCAATGTAGTGGATGAGGAACCGATTCTCGGTGATGATGAGGTCTGGTCTCGCCTGGCTTGAGTGACGGTTTGAAATAGCTATAACTTTCGATACGACCGTTGGATTGCGATCAAACTTTTACAGGAGTTTCCGGATGCCCTTTTCCATGCAGTGCATGACGAACCGATTCTCGGTGATGATGAGGTCTGGTTTCGCCTGTCTTGAGTGACGGTGCGAAATGGCCATAACTTTCAATCTGACCGTGTGATCGCGCTCAAACTTTTACTAGAGTTTCCGTATGCCCTTTTTCATGGAGTGGATGAGGAATCGATGCTTGGTGTTGATGAGGTCTGGTAGCGCCCAGTTTGAATGACGGTTCGAAAGGGCCAGAACTTTCGATCCGACCGTTGGATCGTGATCAAAGTTTTACTGGAGTTTCCAGGTGCATTTTTCCATGCAGTGGATGTGGAATCGATACTCGGTGATGATGAGGTATGGTCGTCACAGGCTTCATGGACGGTTCGAAAGGGCCATAACTTTCGATCCGACCGATAGATCGGGATCAAACTTTTACTGGAGTTTCCGGATGCATTTTTCCATGCAGTGGATGTGCAATTGATATTCGGTGATGATGAGGTATGGTCGTAACAAGCTTGAAGGACGGTTCGAACGGGCCATAACTTTCTATCCGACCGTTGGATCGCGATCAAACTTTTACTGGACTTTCCGGATGCCCTATTCCATTGAGTGGATGAAGAATTGATACTCGGTGATGATGAGGTCTAGTCACGCCTAGCTTTAGTGACAGTTCGAAAGGGCCATAACTTTCGATCTGACCGTTGGATCGCGATCAAACTTTTACTGGAGTTTCCGGATGCCCTTTTCCATGCAGTGGATGAGGAACTGATTCTCGGTGATGATGAGGTCTGGTCGTAACAGGCTTGATTGACGGTTCGAAAGGGCCATAATTTTCTATTCGATCGTTGGATCGCGATCAAACTTTTACTGGAGTTTCCGGATGCCCTTTTCCATGCAGTGAATGAGGAACCGATTCTCGGTGATGATGAGGTCTGGTCGCGCCAGGCTTGATTGACGGTTCGAAAGGGCCATAACTTTCTATCCGACCGTTGGATCGCGATCAAACTTTTACTGGAGCTTCTGGATGCCCTTTTCCATGCAGTGGATGCGGAATCGATTCTCGGTGATGATGAGGTCTGGTCAAGCCTGGCTAGATGGACGGCTCGAAAGGGCCATAACTTTCGATCCGACCGTTGGATCGCGCTCCAACTTTTACTGGAGTTTCCGGAGGCCCTTTTGTATAGAGTGGATGAGGAATCGATGCTCGGTATTGATGAGGTCTGCTCACTCCTGGCTTGAGTGACGGGTCGAAAGGTCCATAACTTTTGATCCGACCGTTGGATCGCGCTCCAACGTTTACTGGAGTTTCCGGAGGCCTTTTTGCATAGAGTGTATGAGGAATCGATACTCGGTATTGATGAGGTAAAGTCGAGCCAGGCTTGATGGACGGGTCGAAAGGCCATAACTTTCGATCCGACCGTTGGATCATGATCAAACTTTTACTGGAGCTTCTGGACGCCCTTTTCCATACAGTGGATGCGGAATCGATTCTCAGTGATGATGAGGTGTGGTCGAGCCTCGCTAGATGGACGGGTCGAAAGGGCCATAACTTTCGATCCGACCGTTGGATCGCGCTCCAACTTTTACTGGAGTTTCCGGAGGCCCTTTTGCATAGGGTGTATGAGGAATCAATACTCGGTATTGATGAGGTCTGGTCGCTCCTGGAATGAGTGACGGTTCGCAAGGGCCATAACTTTCGATCTGACCGTTGGATCGCGATTAAACTTTTACTGGAGCTTCTGGATGCCCTTTTCCATGCAGTGGATGCGGAATCGATTCTCAGTGATGATGAGGTGTGGTCGAGCCTGGCTAGATGGATGGGTCGAAACGGCCATAACTTTCAATCCGACCGTTGGATCGCGCACCAACTTTTACTGGAGTTTCCGGAGGCCCTTTTGCATAGAGTGGATGAGGAATTGATACTCGGTGATGATGACGTCTGGTCGCACCTGGCTTGAGTGACGGGTCGAAAGGGCCATAACTTTTGATCCGACCGTTGGATCGCGCTCCAACTTTTACTGGAGTTTCCGGAGGCCCTTTTGCATAGAGTGTATGAGGAATCGATACTCGGTATTGATGAGGTCTGGTCGCTCCTGGCTTGAGTGACGGTTCGCAAGGGCCATAACTTTCGATCTGACCGTTGGATCGCGATTAAACATTTAGTGGAGTTTCCGGAAGCGCCTTTCCATGGAGTGGATGAGGAATCGATACTCGATGATGATGAGGTCTGGTCCCGCCTTGCTTGAGTGACAGTTCGAAAGGGCCATAACTTTCGATCCGACCGTTGGATCGCGATCAAATTTTACTAGAGTTTCCGGATGCCCTTTTCCATGCAGTGGGTGATGAATCGATTCTCGGTGATGATGAGGTCTGGTCGCGCCTCGCTTGAGTGACGGTTCGAAAGGGCCATGACTTTCGACCCGACCGTTGGATCGCGATCAAACTTTTACTGGAGTTTCCGGATGCCTTTTTGCGAGGAGTGGATGAGGGATCGATACTCGGTGATGATGAGGTCACGTCGAGCCAGGCTTGATGGACGGGCCGAAAGGCCATAACTTTCAATCCGACCGTTGGATCGCGATCAACCTTTTACTGGAGTTTCCGGATGCCCTTTTCCATGCCGTGGATGAGGAATCGATTCTCGGTGATGATGAGGTCTGGTCGCGCCTCGCTTGAGTGACGGTTCGAACGGGCCATAACTTTGATCCGACCGTTGGATCGCGAGCAAACTTTTACTGGAGCTTCCGGATGCCCTTTTCCATGCAGTGGATGCGGAATCATTTCTCGGTGATGATGAGGTATGGTCGAGCCAGGCTGGATGGACGGTTAGCAAGGGTCGTAACTTTCGATCTGACCGTTGGATCGCGATCAAACTTTTACTGCAGTTTACGGATGACCTTTTCCATGGAGTGGGTAAGGAATCGATACTTGGTGATGATGAGGTCTGGTCGAGCCAGGCTGGATGGATGGGTCGCAAGGGCTATAACTTTCGATCCGACCGTTGCATCGCGATCAAACTATTACTGGAGTTTCCGGATGCCGTTTTCCATGGTGTGGGTAAGGAATCGATACTCGGTGATAATGAGGTCTGGTCGAGCCAGGCTGGATGGACGGTTCGAAAGGGCCATTACTTTCGATCCGACCGTTGGATCGCGATCAAACTTTTACTGGAGTTTCCGGATGCCCTTTTCCATGTAGTGGATGAGGAATCGATGCTCGATGATGATGAGGTCTGGTCATAACAGGCTTGATGGACGATTCGAAAGGGCCATAACTTTCGATCCGACCATTGGATCGCGATCAAACTTTTACTAGAGTTTCCGGAAGCCCTTTTCCATGGAGTGGATGAGGAATCGATACTCGGTGATGATGAGGTCTGGTCTCGCCTAGCTTGAGTGACGGTTTGAAAGGGCCAGAACTTTCAATTCGACCGTTGGATCGCGATCAAACTTTTACTGGAGTTTACGGATGCCCTTTTCCATAGAGTGGAAGAGGAATCGATTCTCGGTGATGATGAGGTCTGGTCTCGCCTAGCTTGAGTGACGGTTTGAAAGGGCCAGAACTTTCGATCCGACCATTGGATCGCGATCAAACTTTTACTGGAGTTTTCCGATGCCCTTTTCCATGGAGTGGATGAGGAATCGATAGTCGGTGATGATGAGGTCTGGTCGCTCCTCGCTTGAGTGACGGTTCGAAAGGGCCATAACTTTCGATGCGACCGTTGCATCGCGATCAAACTTTTGCTGGAGTTTCCGGATGCCCTTTTCCATGGAGTGGATGAGGAATCGATACTCGGTGATGATGAGGTCTGGTCTCACCTAGCTTGAGTGAAGGTTCGAAAGGGCCAGAACTTTCGATCCGACCGTTGGATCGCGATCAAACTTCTACTGAAGTTTCCGGATACCCTTTTGTATGGAGTGGATGAGGAATCGATACTCGGTGATGATGAGGTATGGTCGAGCCAGGCTGGATGGACGGTTCGCAAGGGCGATAACTTTTGATCCGACCGTTGGATCGCGTTCAAACTTTTACTGGTGTTTCCGGACACCCTTTTGCATGGAGTGGATGAGGAATCGATAGTCGGTGATGATGAGGTCTGGTCGCTCCTCGCTTGAGTGACGGTTCGAAAGGGCCATAACTTTCGATCCGACCGTTGGATCGCGATCAAACATATACTGGAGTTTCCGGATGCCCTTTTCCATGGAGTGGATGAGGAATCGATACTCGGTGATGATGAGGTCTGGTCTCGCCTAGCTTGAGTGACGGTTTGAAAGGGCCAGAACTTTCGATCCGACCGTTGGATCGCGATCAAACTTTTACTGGAGTTTTCAGATGCCCTTTTCCATGGAGTGGATGAGGAGTCGATACTCGGTGATGATGAGGTCTGGTCTCGCCTAGCTTGAGTGACGGTTCGAAAGGGTCAGAACTTTCGATCCGACCGTTGGATCGCGATCAAACTTCTACTGAAGTTTCCGGATACCCTTTTGTATGGAGTGGATGGGGAATCGATACTCGGTGATGATGAGGTATGGTCGAGCCAGGCTGGATGGACGGTTCGCAAGGGCCATAACTTTCGATCCGACCGTTGGATCGCGTTCAAACTTTTACTGGTGTTTCCGGATGCCCTTTTCCATGGAGTGGATGAGGAATCGATACACGGTGATGATGAGGTCTGGTCGAGCCAGGCTTGATGGAGGGTTCGAAAGGGCCATAATTTTCGATCCGACCGTTGAATCGCGTTCAAACTTTTACTGGAGTTTCCGGATACCCTTTTCCATGGAGTGGATGAGGAATTGATACACGGTGATGATGAGGTCTGGTCGAGCCAGGCTTGATGGAGGGTTCGCAAGGGCCATAACTTTCGATCCGACCGTTGGATCGCGTTCAAACTTTTACTGGAGTTTCCAGATACCCTTTTGCATGGAGTGGATGAGGAATCGATAGTCGGTGATGATGAGGTCTGGTCGCTCCTCGCTTGAGTAACGGTTCGAAAGGGCCATAACTTTCGATCCGACCGTTGGATCGCGATCAAACTTTTACTGGAGTTTCCGGATGCCCTTTTCCGTGGAGTGGATGAGGAATCGATACACGGAGATGATGAGGTCTGGT